>JAABUP010000862.1_pt1 | contig 65111 bp, 61 predicted proteins | sample 5559201 | NCBI WGS metagenome assembly JAABUP01 (sample SAMN10711887, study PRJNA513373) | rock metagenome | isolation source: Antarctica rocks | place: Antarctica
CGGATATCGCCAAAATCACCAAGCGCGCCTTCTCGACTGACCAACACATTCCCCCAAATCCACATAGACCAGAGGGAATCAAAGCGTGGTCATGGCCGCAAGTGAATTGTGTGAATGCCGTAGCTGAACAGGGGGGCGGCACGGGTAGGTCGAACCATGCGTCCACCTCAGCTCGCGCCTGCCCCGCTACGGCTCCAAGCCTGGCCACTGCTCGCAGAGGGCGCGGCCCTCGGGTATGCGCCGGGTCAGGCCAATCCGGTCGAGGTGCTCCAACACCGGCATGGTCGCGTGCCGGCTCATGCCGGTCGCCTCGCGGAAGCGCCCGACAGTCAGGAGTCCCGATGGACTCTCGGCTGCGACCCGCTGCACTAAGCTGGCGAGACCAGCGATTGTCTCAGGCAAAACATAGTAAGCACTCGACGCCCGGCACAGCCAGCCGATGCGGCCGAGCTTGTCGAGCAACGGCCGGACCCCTGCCTCGTCCAAGCCCAGCCGGTCCGCCAGGCGCGACACGCGCACCGGGTCCAGGCCGGCCTCGCCGAGCACGGCGTGCATGGTGTCCCACAATGCTTGGTCCGCTGCCCCCAGCCGCACCTCGCGGCCCGGCAAGTGCAGCAACTGCCCCGTGCGTCGCAACCCCCCCGCTTCGAGCAGCGCCCTGACCGCTGGCGGCACGACCGGGCGGAGTGGGGCGGGACAGGCCTTCGCCATCTCCTCCGCGGTGCTGCCCCAGGTGTCCGGATGCAGTTCATGGTGCTGCCCAAGAGCGTCGAGCAGGCCCTGCTTGATCGCGTCCCAGCGTTCCGTGGCGAAGGCGAGGCGCCGCCGCGGCGCAACCTCGACGACGGCGCACGAGGCGGACAAAGCATCGGCGTCCGCGCCGCGAAGGTTGCGGGCGAGGCTGAACAGGTCGAGGTCCCACCCCATCGGCGCCGCCTGTAGAAGCGCCTGGAACGCCTCCGCGTGGTCCTCGTGGCCAAGGGCCGCGAGAATGGCGCCACGCTCCGGCGTCCGGCCGCGACGCTGCGGCGGAAACGGGTCGAGCACCCGGCCACCGCCAATGGTGCGCTGGGCGGAGGCGTCGCGCAGGGCGAAGCGGTCGCCCCAAAGCGCCCCAATGGGAACATCGAGGACAATCTGCGCCAGCGCACTCCCGCCGGGGAGCAGGGAGCCGCCATCGAGCAGCGCCACCCGTCCGGTGACGGCCGCGGCGCCAAGGTGCAGGTGAACGGCCGACCAATGCCGCAGCGCCCGGCCCTCGGAGCCGAGCAGGCGCAGCCGCACGTCGAGCCGGTTCGTGGGCCGGTGCAGCTCGGGCGCCACGATCCAGTCGCCGCGCTTGACCGCCGCCTTGTCCAGCCGCGCCCCGGTGACGTTGAGCGCGACGCGCTGCCCAGCCGTCCCCCACGCCGCCGCCGCGTTCTGCGTGTGCAGCCCGCGCACCCGCGCTTCGGCGCCAGCGGGGGACAGCACGAGCCGGTCGCCCTCGTCGACGCGGCCCGCGTGGACCGTGCCCGTCACTACCAGGCCGACGCCGGGCAGGGTGAAGCTGCGGTCGACCGCGAGGCGGAAGCGTCCCGTCCCGCCCCGTTCGCGCATCGCGAGCGCGGCGTCGTGCAGGCGCCGCACCACCTCCGGGATGCCCTCGCCCGTGACGCTGGAGCAGGGCACCACCGGAGCGCCCTCCAGCGCCGTGCCGTCGAGGATGCCGCGGATTTCGGCTTCGACCTCCATGAGCCGCGCCGGCCCGGCGCGGTCGGCCTTGGTCAAGGCGACCATCCCCCGCCGCACGCCGAGCAGGTCCAGCACGGCTAGGTGCTCCCGCGTCTGCGGCATCACCCCGTCGTCGGCGGCGACGACCAGCAGCGCCAGGTCGACGCCGCTGGCCCCGGCCATCATGGTGCGGACCAGGCGCTCGTGGCCCGGCACGTCCACGAACCCGACCGTGCCGCCGCCGGGCAGGCGAAGATAGGCGAAGCCGAGGTCTATGGTGATGCCGCGGCTCTTTTCCTCCGGCAGCCGGTCGGTGTCCGTGCCGGTGAGGGCGCGCACCAGCGCGGTCTTGCCGTGGTCGATGTGGCCCGCGGTCGCTACGATCATTGATGCTTTAAAACAGGGGCGATGCGGACGGCGTCAAGGGTAAACCCCGCGCCGTCCGCGTGCCGTCAGGCAGCTACGACCGGATCGTGGTCTCGGCCAGCTCCGACATGCAGGTGTCATAGGCCACGAAGTCCACCCGGCTGCTCACCGCGAACAGCGTGTGCGGCGAGAACAGGAACACGGCCTTGGCGTTGTCGAACACGTAGTGCTCGACCTCGCGCACGACCGCCTCCTGCGCCGGCTGCTGCGGCGTCTTGAGCAGCTTGGAGTACAGCGCGTCGAACCCGACGTCCTCCGGCGAGGCGCGGAAGCCTCCGTTCTTGCCGAAGAACTCGCGGTGCACCACGCCCACAGGATACTGCGGCGACCAATCGAAGTGCCAGACGAGCTTGATGTCCCAGCCCTCCACGTCGGTCTTGCTGTAGTCCGCCCGCAGCTTGAGGCCGACCTGCGCCAGGCATTCCCCTATCGCCTCGACGACACCCTGCCACTCCGGCGAGGCAAGGACGAGCAGCTCCTTGCCAGGGATGGCCGCCCCGATCGTGGCGCGGGCCTTTTGCAGGTCGAGACCGTATGGCTGCATCCCCGGGTCCGCGCCGTAGCGACCGGGCTGGATCAGCGCGGGCATGGCCGTGCCCCAGCCATTGGCGCCCTTGTCAATAAGCATTTTCCGGTCGAGCGCCAGGTTCAACGCGCGGCGCAGCTCCGGGTCGGTCCACGGCGAACCCGGCTTGTTTTCGTTGAACACGCCGGCCAGCACCGTCTTTGCCGGCTTGGCCTGGATTTTACCCTTGCCCTGGCCGTCGAACGCGCGGGCCTCCGCCACGGTCAGGTCCATGACCACGTCGACCTTGCCGTCCCCGCTCGCCACCGAGCGTATTGCGTCCTCCTTCGAGATCGCGTTGTCGTAGATGACCCGCACCTTCGGCGTGCGGTTCGGGTCCCAATAGGTCTGGTTCGGCTCCAGGATGACCTGGGGCGAACGGGTCTTCAGCGTCGAGATGCCGTCAGCGAGCAAGAATGGGCCAGTCCCCCACGGACCGGGCGCATCGATGACTCACTAGTGGCCTTCGGCGCTCCCGGTCTCAGGGTCGACGAAGCCCCACTCGTTCCAAAAGCGGGTCGAGGGGACGTGCATGCCGCGCAGCTTCATCAGCGCGGCCGAATCGCCGCCGGGGAAGCGCATGCGGACGGTGTAGTCGTCCACGACCTGGATTTCGGTGTCCTTGGCGAAGTTCAGGAACGCGCCCGGCGGATGCGGGTCCGTCCACTCCTGCACCTTGTCGAAGGCGAGCTTGAACATCTTGGCGTCGTATTTCTCGCCGTCCTGGAACACGGCGTTGCGGCGGAGCGGCAGCTCCAGCGTTTCGTCGTCCACCCACTTCCACCCGGCGGCGAGGCTGGGCTGGCCGATGCCTTCGTGGTCGACACGGTTTGCCTCCTCCATGGTGTTCCAGGTGATGGACAGCCAGTTCACCGGCGACGGGTCGACCACCGTCACCGTGTTGTGCGGCCCCCAGCGCGTGCCGCCGGGGTCCTCCTTTGAATGCGAACTCATCGCGGTTGTGCTCCTCCTTGGTCTCGATCCGTCATGCACGGACGAAGGTACGCTACTGATTAACATGCAGGGGATCAATCGCTGCCGGAAAGAAGGTAGTCAGGTCCCTGGAACCCTTATAACCTGCTGGACACCATCCCCGGACCCAACACATGCTGCCCGGTGGCGGAAAGCGGTTCTCCCCTCCTGATGCAACAACAACGCACCAACACGAGGCACCATGGCCCACCGCCTGATCGACCTGTCCGTCCCCCTGCGCAGCGGCATCGCCAGCGACCCGCCCGACATGCTCCCGCAGATCGAGTACGTCGACCACCACCAATCCGCCCCCCGCATCGCCGACTATTTCGGCGTCCGCGTGGACCAACTGCCAGAGGGCCAGTACGCCGCCATCGAGCGCTGCGCCATCAGCAGCCACAACGGCACCCACGTCGACGCGCCCTACCACTACTTCTCCCGCATGGACGAGGCCGTGACGCCCGGCGGCGTCCCCTCTATGCGCATCGACGAGGTGCCGCTCGAATGGCTCTACCAGCCCGGCGTCAAGCTGGACTTCCGTCACCTGCCGGACGGCTACGTCGTGCAGCCGGCCGAGATCGAAGCCGAGCTGGCGCGCATCGGCCACACCCTGAGCCCGCTCGAAATCGTCGTGGTCAACACCCGCGCCGGCATCCGCTACGGCGAGGCGGACTACGTCGACACCGGCTGCGGCATGGGACGCGCCGCCACGCTGTGGCTCACGGAGCGCGGCACCCGCGTCGTCGGCACCGACGCCTGGAGCTGGGACGCGCCGTTCAGCCACACCCGCCGCCGCGTGCAGGAGACAGGCGACGCCGGGCTAATCTGGGAGGGGCACCGCGTCGGGCGGGACCGCGCCTACTGCCAGATCGAGAAGATGCACAACCTCGAAGCGCTGCCGCCGAGCGGGTTCCTGGTCTCCGCGTTTCCCGTCAAGCTGCACCGCGGCTCGGCCGGGTGGACCCGCGCGGTCGCGATCATTCCGGCCTAACCGGCAGCCGGCCTCAGCGGCAGTTCGTCCGGTAGATGAACTTTTGCACCTCGGGCGTGTCGACGTTCTGCGGGGTCGCGACCACGAACGGGGTGTGAACCTGGCGCTCGACCGCCTTCCCCCGCAGCGCGTCCACCATCATCTCGACGCCAAGCTGGCCGACGCGGTACGGGTACTGCACGATGTCGGCCGCGACGACGCCCTTGCGGACCGCCTCCACGATCGGGTCGGACGTGTCGAACCCGACGATCTTGATCTTGCCCTCGCGCTGGGCCTCGCGCACGCCCGTCGCCGCGCCCTCGGTGTTGTTCGTGGTGATGGTGAACACGCCCGCCAGGTCCGGGTGCGCCGCGACCGTGGACGTGATGATCGAGGCCGCCTTCGCCGTCTGGTTGTTGCTGTACTGCACGCCGAGGAAGCTGATGCCCGGATACTTGGCGATCTCCTCCTGGAAACCCTGGAGGCGCTGCTGCGCGACGTTGGCGGCGGGCGAGTTCATCAGCGCCATCACCTCGCCCTTGTCGCCGATCAGCTCGGCCAGTTGCTTGGCGGCCTGGGCGCCGCCGTCGAAGTTGTCGGACTGGATGTTGGCGACCGCGACGCTCATGTCCTTCACGTCGCCGTCGATCGAGAGGATCTTGATCCCGCGCTCCTTCGCCTCAAGCAGGGTGGCCGTGAGCGCAACCGGATCGTCGGCGGTGAACAGGATGCCGTCGGGCCGCCCGGCGATGACCGCATCCAGCACGCGCATTTGCAGCGCCGGGGTGTACTGCTGCGGACCCTGGGCGTCGAACGCCACGCCGAGGCGCTTCGCCGCCTCCGCCCCGCCACAGGTGACGGACATATAGAACGGGTTGCCCGTCACGCCCTGGATATAGACGATCTTATACGGCTTGTCCTGCGCCCGTGCGGTGAACGGCAGCGCTGCCACTGACAAGGCGAGCACGGTTGCAAGTCTAAAGCGCATGATGTTGTCCTTGAAATTATCCAACCGAGCAGAGTTTCGGGCGGCAGCCGCGGCCAATGCGCTCGCTTTGGCCACGGCTACATGCGCTCGCTTTTCTGGCGCTTGACCTGGTCGGCGTAGACCGCCGCAATGACGACGAAGCCGATCACCACCATCTGCCAGAACGGCTGGATGCCCATGATGATGAAGCCGTTCGCCAGCACCGCCGGGATGAACACGCCGACGACCGTGCCGACGATGGTCCCGCGCCCCCCCGTGAGCGCGGTGCCCCCGAGCACCACCGCGGTGATCGCCTCCAGCGGGTCGTTCGCGTGGCCCTCAAGGGTCGTCGTCGAGAACCGCCCCAGCGACAGCATCGCCGCGAACCCGGCCAGCAACCCGCTCAGCGCATAAAGCCTTAGCAGGTGCCCGGACACGTTGATCCCGGCCCGGCGCGACCCCTCCGGATTGGACCCCACGAGGAAAGTGTGGCGGCCGAACCGCGTCATGTGCAGCACGACCCCGCCCACCACCGACATGGCCGCGGTAATGACGACAAGCCACGGCACCCCGCCGACCGAGCCGTGGCCGAGGGTGATCAGCGCGTTCGGCACGGTGCGGATGTCGTTGCCGTCGGTCACGAGGTAGGCCGCCCCGAGCGCCGCGCCCATCGTCCCGAGCGTCGAGATCAACGCGGACACGCGCAGCCTGGTGATGCAGAAGCCGTTGAACGCCCCCCAGGCCGCCCCGCACGCCAGCGCCACCACGAAGCCGGCCGCCACCGTCCACAGGCTGTCGCTGCCGAGTTCCAGCATCGCCTGCGCCGCGACCACGCCCGAGAACACCAGCACCGACCCGATCGACAGGTCGAACCCGCCGGCGACCATGATGTAGGTCGTGCCCACAGCCAGGATCAGCAGCACGGACGCATCGAGGAAGATGTTGCGGATGTTGTAGCTGCTGGCGAAGGTGGCCGGGTGCAGGAACGAGAAGAACGCGACCAGCACGGCAAGGATGACGCCCATGTAGAAGGGTGAGGACGACATCGCCGCCTTGAGCTTGCGGCCCAGGGCTTGCGGCGTTTCCAAGCCCTGGGGCGTCTGCAAACTGATCGGTTCGCCCTCGGCAACAGGTCGCGGCAGCGCTGCGTCCGGGTTCATGCCGCGGCTCCCTGCTCGGCCGCGTCCGGCACGGCGTCGAGCGCCCCGGTCATCGCGCCGACCAGGTCCGGCACGGTGATGCCCTTGTTCGGCATGGACGCGATGCGGCGGCCGAGCCGCAGCACCTCGACCGTGTCCGCAACCTGGATCACGTCGCGCATGTTGTGGCTGATGAGCACCACGGCCACGCCGGTGTCGCGGATGCGGCGGATCAGGTCGAGCGTGCGCGCCGTCTGCACGACGCCAAGCGCCGCCGTCGGCTCGTCCATGAACACGACGCGCTTGGCCCACATCGCCGCCCGGCAGATGGCGACGCTCTGCCGCTGCCCGCCCGACAGGCTGGCGATCGGCGCGTCCATGTCCCGCAGCGCGACCTTCAGCCGCTGGAAGGCGACCGCGCTCTCCCGCCGCATGGTGGCGTTGTCGAGGAAGCCGAGCCGCCCGAGCAGCCCCGGCCGCAGCGCCTCCCGCCCCATGAACATGTTGGCGGACGGGCTGAGGTCCGGGCAAACGGAAAGGTCCTGGTAGACCGTCTCGATGCCGATGGCGTGCGCGTCCGACGGCGAGGCGAACGACACTGGCTTGCCGTCCACCCTCACCTGCCCGGAGGTCGCCGGGTAGACGCCCGAGAGTATCTTCACGAGGGTGCTCTTGCCGGCGCCGTTGTCGCCGATCAGCGCCGTGACCTCGCCGGCGTAGGCGTCGAAGTCCGCGCCGCGCAACGCCTCGACATGGCCGAAGCGCTTGACGATCCCGCGCGCCTGGAGGATCGCGTCGCCGCGCGGCGTGCCCGTCGGCGCAACGGTCGGCGCGACGGTCGGCACAACGGGGGCTGTCGGCATGCAGGCACTCCTTCACGGCACTGTTGCAAGCTCAGCTTTGGTCCGCAAGGACCTCAACAACGAGAGCGTTGGCGCTGATGGAGCATGGAGCGCTATCCCGGCGGCAGCTTCAATTGCACCCGAAGCGCCAGCTCGTCCCAAAGCGTGTAGTCCTCGACAATGCGGCCATCGACGAGGTGGAACTGCGACATCCCCATCACAAACAGCGGCTTGCCCGTCGGCACGCCCAGCACGCCCCATCCGGTGTGGTGCCCCTCCAGCGTCCAGCGCACCGCGACCTTGCTGCCGCCCTCGTTCGAGCGCTCGACGGAGCAGACGTGCTGGGGCGTCCAGCCGGCGTCCGGGATCATCGCCAACAATGCCAGCAACTGCTGCGTCACCGCGGCCGGGCCGTAAAGGTCGAGCATCCGCGGCCCGTGCCACATCGCGTTGGGCGCATAGGCCTCCCGCACCCGGCCGAACATGCGCCAGTTCCAGATTTCGTGCAGCGTTTGCAGCAGCCCCGCCTCCTGGTCCGTGCCGGCAATCGAGGCGTCGATGCGTTCCGCCGGCGGCTCCTGCCCCAGCAGGCGCGCGGAGTCGCCAAGCTGCCGTGCCACAGCGCCGCGCGCCGCCTGCTCGGCCGCCATCTTCGTGGTGAGCCCGTCGGGATCGACGCCCAGGTTCAGCAATTGCCCCATGCTGTCCCGGATCAGCCATTCCCGGTAGATCCGGTTCTGGAACACCATGCAGTCGGCGATGGTGCGGGCGTAGAAGGTCTTCCCCGTAGGCATCCCGTACGGCCCCGGCGCGGTGAACCGGCCGACGCTGGTGATCAGGTGCGAGGTGTAGAACCCATCGACGTCGTTGCCGCCCCAGATGACTTGGGTGCCCAAGCCCCGCCGCTCCGGGTACTCCGCGATGCGTTGCAGGGTGGCGCGGACCACCTCCTCCCGCGAGTAGCTGGTGCCCATCGAGGAGTGGACGACGGCGTTGTGGGCGTAGTGGCTGTAGATCAGCCCGATGTTCTTTTCGTCCCAGATACGATGGGTGCAGCGGATGATGTAGTCGACGATGTCGGTGTAGACCGGGTCGAACCCGGCCATGCCCTGCGCCGGCGCCCGGCCGCTGGGGCGCAGGTCGGTGTAGTCGTGCTTTTCCACCTGCAACACGGCGCCCGCCTCGGCGCGGAGGTCGCGCACAGCCTTTTCTGCGCCGGTGGTCTGCTTCGGCTCGGACCCGTCCATGGCCTTCTCCTGTCGCGGCACCGTCATTCCCCGAGCAGATAGGACAGTTGTTTGCCCAAAGCGCAATGCAGGTCCCAAGGGCGGTTTGCGCGGACAACGCGGCCACGCCACAGTCAACCGGGGGCGGAGTCCACCCGCCCAGCTTCAACCCACGACGACAAGCGACCAGGAGGCGTGGTTCCCATGCGATCGATCCCCTGCGACGTCCTCATCATCGGCGCGGGCTCGGCGGGCTGCGTGCTCGCGAACCGGCTGTCGGCGGACCCGGCGCACCGCGTCGTGCTGATCGAGGCCGGCGGCCCCGACAGCAACCCCCTGCTGCACGTGCCCGGCGCGGTCAGCCGCGTGCTGGCCACCCCCGGCGTCAACTGGGGCTACCGCAGCGAACCCGAACCCGGCCTCGCCGGCCGCAGCGTCCCGCTCTACCGGGGCAAGGTGCTCGGCGGCAGCAGCACGCTGAACGGCATGATCTACATCCGCGGCAACGCGCGCGACTACGACGACTGGCGCCAGGCCGGCTGCGAGGGCTGGTCGTACGGCGACGTGCTGCCCTACTTCCGCCGCGCCGAGCGCAACGAACGCGGCGCGGACGAGCACCACGGCGGCGACGGCCCGCTCGACGTGACCCGCAGCCGCCCGGTCCCGCCGATCTGCGACGCCTTCCTGGCCGCCGCCGCCGCCGAGGGCTACCCAACCGGCGTGGACTTCAACGGCCCCACGCAGGAGGGCTTCGGGCACTACGACGTCACCATCCGCCGCGGACGCCGCTGGAGCACGGCCTCGGCCTACCTGAAGCCTGCGCGCCGCCGCCCCAACCTCCTCGTCCTCACCGGCACCGAGTCGCAGAGGCTGCTGTTCGACGGGCGCCGCGTCACCGGCGCCGAGGTGGTCCGGCACGGCGAGTTGCTGCAGGTGCATGCGGCCAAGGAGACGCTGCTCGCCGCCGGGGTGTTCAACTCGCCGAAGCTGCTGATGCTGTCCGGGATCGGCCCGGCCGAGGCGCTGTCCGACCTCGGCATCGCCGTGCGGCTGGACCGCAGCGGCGTCGGGCGCAACCTGCGGGACCACGTCTCCTACCGCATGAACTACGCCTGCAACCGACCCGTTACCGCCTACGCCCACACCCGCCCGGTCCGCGGCGCGAAAGCACTGCTGCAATATACCCTGGGGCGCCGCGGCATCCTTGGCGGCACCTCGTTCCCCACCGGCGGCTTCTTTCGCTCGCACGACGGCCTGGACGTGCCGGACATGCAGATGGGCCTGTGCACGGGCCTGCTGCCAGAGGGCGGACGGATGCTGCCCGACCGGGAGGGCTTCACCGTGACGGTGCGCCAAGGCCGCCCGGCCAGCCGCGGCGAGGTGCGCCTGCGCTCCGCCGACCCGGCCAGCCCGCCGGTCATCGAACCCCGCTACTTTAGCGACCCGGCCGACATGCCGGTCCTGATGCGCGGCATCCGGCGGCTGCGCGCGGTCTTGCAGAACGCGGCGCTCCGCCCGTTCATCGACCACGAGATCATGCCGGGCCAAGCCGTGGTGGACGACGACGCCCTGCTCGCGGCGAGCGTCCGCGAGGCCGCCAACACCACCCACCATTTCATCGGCACCTGCCGCATGGGCGGCGACCCCGGCTCGGTGGTGGACCCGCAACTGCGGGTGCGCGGGGTGGACGGGCTGCGGGTGGTCGACGCATCGGTGATGCCCACCCACATCAACGGCAACACCAACGCGCCCACCATCATGATCGCCGAGAAGGGCGCGGCGATGGTGCTGGATACTTGGTGAGCCGCGTCCAATATTTTAACTTGCACAATCCTGGCCCATCTGGTGAACCATGTCCGGAGTGCGCCGGCTCAATTAGATAAAGGACACTCCAATGCGCAAGTTTCTCCTGGCTGCGACCGCGGCCCTGTCGCTCGCGGCCACGGCGCCGTCCTTTTCCCAAGGCTTGCAGATGCCGAATGCGGCGAACGCCGACGGGCCGCCTGGAACCCCATATACGAGCAACCGCCCATTGTCGCGCCATGGCTTAGTGCGCCACCGCCGGCCGGCGCGTCATCCCGTGGCCAGCTCCAGGATACCGGCGGCGCCAGGCGTCCAGAGTCAGTAGGGATCGAAATGCCCGACCTTACACCCGAGGCGCACCAGACGCTGGCGGCCACGGCCCAGCGCCACGGGGTCAGCACGGGGGCCGCGCTGGCCGTGCTCCAAGCCCTCGCGTCCGGCGGCGGCACCATGGCCCAGTTCAACCACCCGGAGCTGGGCGGCGCGGGCCAATGGTCACGCGGCGGCATGACCATGGTGGGCGACATGTTCAACCAGGGCCTCAAGCACCGCGTGGACGCCCTGTGCTCAGAGCTTGCCAGCCAGATGCCAAGGCTTGGAGACGCCCGCATTTGGAACAGGCGTCCCTGCTGGCGACTGGTGGCCGGAGGGCCTCGGCACGCCCGCGTCCAGCGGCGCGCAGAACGATTTCCGCTACGCCCACTTTCCGGCTGCCCGACGGCTGGCCATCCAGCAGAATGGCCGGCTGACCCTCTACGACACGGGCGACCATAGGATTTTCGGCGTTTCGCAGCAGCAGGGCGGAGGCATGCAGGCCCCCATGTTCTCCAGCGACATGGGCAACCTCCGCCTGGCTGACTTCAAGCCGGTCGACGCGGATGCCGCGCCCCACGCAACCCCATCGCATGTGGTCCCGTTTCACGCAGCCCCGGCTCATGGCGCCGGGCCAAGCAGCCCGCCTGCCAGCGACCCGCTCGCGTTGATCGAGCGGCTGGCTGGGCTGCGCCAGAAGGGCATCCTCAACGAAGAGGAGTTCGCGGCCAAAAAGGCGGAGCTGCTCGCCCGGCTGTAGCCGCCAAACAGGCGCGAAAGCCGGTTGCGCCTTTGGTCAGGAGCGCGCCCTGTGGGCGCCTGCTGGCAGCACCGTGCTGCCGACATCCGTGAGCACGCCGGTGACGCGGCAATCCGTGCGCTCCAGCAGCTCCGGCCACAAGGCGTCACCCCGCCTTCGCACCAGAAGGGCGGTATTGCTCCTTCAGCACCCGCCGCAGCAGCTTGCCGGTTTCCGACCGCGGCAGAGCGTCGATGATGTCCACGCTGCGCGGGCACTTCATATGCGCAAGACGCTCGCGGCAGAAGGCGACGAGGCCCTCCGGCGTCGTTCCCGCCCCCTCGCGCAACTGCACGACGGCCTTGACCCGCTCGCCGTACTCGGCGTCGGCAATGCCGATCACCGCCGCGTCGGCGACATCCGGGTGCTGCGCCAAGGTGTCCTCGACCTCCTGCGGATAAACGTTGACCCCGCCGGAGATGATGAGGTCGGCCCGGCGGTCGCTCAGGTACAAGTAGTCGTCCGCGTCCAGCCAGCCGAGGTCGCCATAGCTCGCCCAGCCGTTGCGGTCATAGGCGGCCTGCGTCTTCTCCGCCGCGTTCAGGTACTCGAACCGCGGCGTGCCGGAGAAGCGGACCGTGCCGACCGCGCCGGGCGGCAGCTCGCGGCCGTCGTCGTCGGTGACATGGACCGTGCCGTGGGTCGCGCGGCCGACCGAACCCTTGTGCAGCAGCCAATCGGCACCCTCGATTCCGGTGCCGCCGATGGCCTCCGATCCCGAATAGTACTCATAGATGATCGGCCCCCACCAGGCGATCATTGCCTCCTTGACCGGGACCGGGCAGGGCGCGGCGGCGTGGATCACCCGGCGCAGGCTTGTGCAGTCAAAGCCGCGCCGCACCGGCTCCGGCAGGGCGAGCAGGCGGACGAACATCGTCGGCACGAACTGCGCGTGGGTGACATGGTGGCGCTCAATCAGGCCGAGGGCTTGCTCCGGGTCGAATTTCTGCATGACGACGCAGGTGCCGCCCTGCTCGATTGCGTGCAGGGTGAAGCGGTGCGGAGCGGCGTGGTACAGCGGCGCCGGCGACAGGTAGACCGTGCTGGCGTCGAAGCCGGACGCGAGCAGGGCGCCCACGGCCGGCCGCGGCTGGTCCCGCCCCTCGGCGGGCAGCAGCGCGCGGTACACGCCTTTTGGCAGGCCGGTGGTGCCCGACGAGTACAGCAGGTCGCGGCCGACCGGGCGCGGGGGCAGCGCCGCCGGACGCTCGCCGGCCAGCTCGGCCTCGTAGTGGCCAGCGCTGTGCTGCGAGCCGTCCAGGACATAGATGCGGATGGAAGCCGGATCATCCATGGCCGCCACGGCTGTCTTGGCAGCGTGCGCCTGGGCCGGGCTTGCCACCAGGACACGCGCGCCGCTGTCGCGCAGCACATAGGCCAGCTCGGCCGGCTTCAGGTGGGTGTTCAGCGGCACCCAGTACAGCCCGGCCCGTTGTCCCGCGAAGGCGAGCTCGAATACCGCTGGATGGTTTTCCATCATCATGGCAAAGGCGCTGCCGGGTTCGAGGCCGAGGCCAACCAGCCATCGCGCCGCGCGGTCGGCGCGTGCGTGCAGCGCGGCGTAGCTGACGACGGCGCCGAGGTCGGGGAAGCAGCAAGCGGGCTTGTCCGGGTGCAGGCGTGCCCAGTGCGCCAGGCGCGGCATGAACGCATCCTCCCTTTGCGCCGGGTCAGCGACGGCTCGCATGGCCTCGGCCTGTTTCAGCATACCGTTTTCGGTCGGGCAAGGCTCTCAATTCCCGAATGGCCAAAGAACGGCTATCGTGGCGCAGTGACCCGACCCGCCAAAGCCGCCCTCCTTGCCGCCCTGCTTTGCCAGGGCGCGTGCGCCACCGGACCCGGAAGCGGCGCGGTCCAAGACCAGCTCCACTCCGTCCCAGTCACCGACGCCGCCGGGCAAACGATCCAGCTTCAGGCACGGGTATGCCGCCCCGCAGGCGACGCGCCGGGGCGCCTGGTGGTCATCAACCATGGCTCGCCGCCCAACGCCGCCGTCCGGTCCCGGATGCAGCTTGGCAGTTGCGGCCAAGAGGCGGCGCGGTGGTTCCTCAAGCGCGGCTACGTGGTGGCGTTCGCGCTCCGCCGGGGCTATGGCGCGACCGGAGGCGCCTGGGCGGAGGGTTCTGACAACTGCGCCGACGCCGACTACGCCAGGGCCGGGCTTGAGACGGCGCGGGACATCAACGCCGTCGTCGACTACGCGACCGCTTTGCCGTTCGTGCGCCCTGATGGCGCCGTGGTAGTCGGCCAGTCGGCGGGCGGCTGGGGCGCCATCGCCTATGACAGCCAGCCGCATCCCAAGGTGGCCGCCTTCGTCGTCATGGCTGGCGGGCGCGGCGGGCACCAGGGCAACGTGCCGAACCGGAATTGCCATCCGGAGCGGCTGGCCGACGCCGCCGCGCGCTATGGCGTGACCGCCGCGACGCCGATGCTTTGGGTCTATGCCGCCAACGACAGCTACTTTGCGCCCTCCATCGCCACCGCGTTGCATGGCGCCTTCGTCGCCGGCGGCGGCAAGGCCGACTTGGAGCAGGCCGGTCCCTACGACGGGGACGGGCACCGCTTGTTCTTTGGGCCGGAAGGGGCAGCCGTATGGGGACCGATGGTCGAGCGCTACCTTGCCCAGCAGCTTGGGACCCAGCAGCTTGGGCCGGCTTGACACGGCATCTAGCTTTTCTGGCTCCGCATGCTTAGTCTATAAGGCATTAGAGGATGGATCGTATGGCTTCCCACCCTTATGCGTCGACCAAGCTGAAGACGAGAAAAAAGGCCGCTGCGAAGAACGCGGTCGCCCGGACAGTCCAGGCCATGCAAAAGCTCGACCTTCCGACAATGGTCCCAGTGGGGAGGCCAGCAGCGCCGTCCAGCCCCAAACTGCTCGCCTGCGTCAGCCAGGCCAAGCACCAACGCTTGACCGAAATGCTCCGCGACCTTCGGGCCGGAGCCGAGGCACTGTCTGCCAACGCGGATAGCCTGCTCAGCCGCCTCTCTTGAGCAGTGGCCAAGACGACGATCGACGAGCTGCTCGCAACGATCGAGCTTGTCCGAATTTTGCAGCAAACCATCGGCAAGCACGACCAGGCCATCACCCAGATCATCGATAAGATAGAACAGGTCGAGAGACGCCTTGACGAGTTAGCGAAGCTACAGCCGCCATGAGCGGACAGCCCTCGGCCAGTTGGCCCAAAGGCGTCGAGCAGGTCGGCCTGGAGGACCTCGGGCGGCTCGGCATCAGCCAGGATGACCAACTGTTCTGGGACGGGCGGCGGATCGAGGTCCGAAGGTCCCTCAACCTCACCCGGTTCCAGAAAATCGTCACCGGCATCGTGACATCCTTTGCGGTCCTCGGTGGCGTGGGCGGCTTCGTCACCGGGTTCAACAACGCTTCGATCTTCCTCTGTGCGCGCGACATCCGCTGGTTAAGCTGCCCGGCGCCGCCGGTGGCCGCCTCGCCTGCCCCGCCGCCGTCCGCAGAGCTCATCAAAATCTAGGCCATAGGCGCTCCCACCAGGCCAGGCAGCGGCGGAGGCCGCATGGGGATGCAGCGCGCCGCCGAGGGTGAGAATCCCGCCGCGGCCACCATCTTCAGCATAGGAGCAACGAATTTGACCCTTCCCCTGCAGCAGCCCGCCGCCGAGACCTCGTTGCCGCTGGCCAAGCGCCGCGAGGAGGCGCGGGCGGCGTGGGACCGGACGCTGCGGGCGCCGCTCGGGCTTGAGGGCGCGGGCGAGGGCATCCCGGAAGCGTGGTTCCTCGGCCCGCAGGCGGAGAACCTGGACCTGCTGCGCGAGCTGATCGGCCAGGCGCTGGACAGCCACGCCGCGTTCCGCCGGGCGTTCCATCCGGAGGACCCGACCCACGTCACCGCGGCGCTGCGCCGGTCGCCCGAGTTCCAGCTCGGGGTGGACCGGCTGCGGACCGAGACGGCCAAGCTGCTGGAAAAGCTGCAAATGTCCGCGCCGTTCGCCAGCATGCGCTACCAGGGCCATATGCTGTGGGACCAAGCCATGCCGGCGACGGTCGGGCTGTTCGCGGCGCTGCTGTATAACCAGAACAACGTCGCGGCCGAGGCGTCCCCCGTCACCACGCGGCTGGAGATCGAGGCCGGCAACGACCTGTGCCGGATGCTGGGCTACAACGTGCCGCCGGATGAGCAGGCGCCGGCGCCGGGTCAGGTGAGGCCGTGGGGGCATATCACCAGCGGCGGCACGGTCGCGAACATCGAGGCGCTCTGGGCGGCGCGGAACCTGAAGTTCGCCGCTGTCGGGCTGCGGGCGGCGATCCAGGGCGCCCCGGCGCTGGCGGCGGCGCGGCGGCTTGAGGTGCCGACATGGGGCGGCGGCACGGCGCGGCTGCTGGAGCTCGACACCTGGACGCTGCTGAACCTCGACATCGACGCGGTGGCCGGCCTGCCTGCGGCGGTCGAGGCACTGGGGGTCACGCCCGAGGCGCTGACCCAGGCGCTGGTGCCGTATGCGGTGCAGAACACGGGCCTGATGGGCTTCTACCGCAACTTCATGTCCGACGTGCAGGAGCCGCCGGTGTTCCTGGCGCCGGCCACCGGGCACTACTCCTGGCCCAAGGCGGCCACCCTGCTGGGCATGGGGCAGAATGCCCTGCTGGTGCAGCGGGTCGACCAGGACGCGCGGCTCGACCTGGAGCACGTGGAGGCGACGCTGAACATCCTGCTGCGCCGGCGCATGCCGCTGCTCGCGGTGGTCGCGGTGGTCGGCAGCACGGAGGAGAGCGCGGTCGACCCGCTAGAGGGGCTGCTGGCACTGCGGGAGCGGTTCCGCGCGCAGGGCTTCAATTTCGCTGTGCACGCGGACGCGGCCTGGGGCGGCTACTTCCGCGCCATGCTGCGCGACGAGCGCGAGCCGGACTGCCGCAAGCAAATCCCGACCCAGGCGATGAGCGTCTATGTGCAGCGGCAGTATGCGGCGTTGGGCCTAGCCGACAGCATCACGGTCGACCCGCACAAGGGCGGCTACATCCCCTACCCCGCCGGCGCGCTGTGCTACCGCAACGCGGCGATCCGGGATGCCATCTCGCTGCGGGCGCCGGTGGTGTTCCACAGCCAGGCGGAGCCGACCGTCGGCGTCTACGGCGTGGAGGGCAGCAAGCCCGGCGCGGCGGCGGCGGCGGTGTGGCTGGCGCACCGGGTGATCCGGCCGGACCGCAGCGGCTACGGCCGGATACTGGGCCAGTGCATTTGGACCTCGAAGCGGATGTTCGCGCGGCTACGGACGCTGGAGGACCCGCGCTTCACCATCACGCTGTTCAACCGGACGCCGGCGGAGCGGGCGCATGGCCGAGCGGCGGAGATCGCGGCGGAGCGCGCCCTGATCCGGCAGTTCGTGGACCTGGACAACCACGTGCTGAGCGAGCTGCTGCAGGAGGACGCGGCGGCGCGGGAGCTGTTCAGCCAGCTCGGCTCGGACCAGGTTATCCTCGCCTTTTCGCTCAACTTTCGCACCGAGGCGGGCCTGAACACGGACTTGGCCCGCGCCAACCTGTTCAACGAGCGGGTGTTCTCGCTGTGCAGCATGATCGAGCCGCGGGCGGACTTCAACGGCCTCGACCTGATCCTCACCAGCTCGCGCTTCGACCCGGCGGTCTATGGCCACCGTTTCGTCGACGCATTCTCCGAGCGCATGGGGGTGCGGCCGGCCGGCGAGCTCGGCGTCGATTTCCTGATCTCGACCACCATGGACCCTTGGACGACCGAGACCAATGGCGGCGACTTCCTGGCCGTCCTGGAGCAGGCGTTGCGGCGCGCGGCGCACCGGGCGCTCGACGAGCTTGGGTTCTGACCCGGCGTTTCGGGTGATCGCCTATGGCGCTGGGATGATCGCGGTTGGGATCAACGGATCGTCCAGCTCCGGCCGCCCCGCGATGTGGTTGTAGGTCGCGTAGAGGATGACGCCGGTCGGGATGTCCTTCCACACCGTCGAGACGGAGCGGTAGGTGTTGCCCTCGAAGCCCTCCCGGTAGTGCGAAATCTTGAGCGCGCGGTAGACCGTGCCGAGAAGGTTGATGTCCTCGACGCCCTCGTTGCGTATCAGGTCGTGCCACTGCGAGCCCGGCGCCATGCGCACGTCGAAGCCGGCGATAGTCCCGGTGCGCCCCTGGATCACCCGCCGCAACGCCGGGGCGGCCTGCTCCACGCCGAGCCAGTCGGTGAGCCAGATGGCGTACCAGCCCTCGACGACGTCGGAGCCGACGCGGATACGGCAAAGGTCGGGATTGGCCGCGGCGCCGAGGTACTCGAACGCCGGGCCGCCGCGCTGCTCCACGCGGGCGCCGGCGGCCGGGCAGGCGCGGGCGTAGGGCGGGGAGCCGTTCGTGGCCTGGACGTTGCCGCCGAGCACGGAGGGCGGGTAGCGGCGCGCCGCCGCGTCCAGGCCAGGGTTGGGCTGCGCGGCGGCAGTGGCGAAGGACAGGGCGAGAAGCGTTGCAACGAGTCGGATCATGGAACCCTTTATAGCGCAACTTCCACGAAGCTGGAGAGTCGCCTCCATATGCCTGTTGCCACGATGGCGGAACTGGGTGGCGTTGCAGGACGCCCAGCCCAGCGCAGCGCAAGCAACTTCCCCACCTACGCCGACCTGATATGCCGGGCCTGTGCGGCCTGCTCTGCCGGCGTGATTGTCGCGTTGCCATGCTCGGCCAGCATTCCCAAAACATCGGCGCCAGGGCGCGGCTTGCTGAACAGGAAGCCCTGCACCTGGTCGCATCCCTCCGCCCGCAGGGCGTCCCACTGCTCTGCCGTCTCGACGCCCTCGGCGTTGACGGCGATCTTGAGTGATTGGCCGAGGCCGATCACCGCCCTGACGATCGCGCGGCAGTCTTCGTGCTTGACCATCCCTTGGACGAAGGACTGGTCGATCTTGATCTTGTCGAACGGAAAGCGCCGCAGGTAGCTGAGGGACGAGTACCCGGTCCCGAAATCGTCCATCGATATCCGCACCCCGAGCGCCCGCAGGGCGAACAACGTCTTCATGACGTCGGCGTCGTCCTGCAGCAAGACGGACTCCGTGATCTCCAGCTCCAGCCGGCCAGCGGGCAGGCCCGACAGCTCCAACGCGGCGTGGACGTGCTCGGCGATGGAACGGTGCCGGAACTGGGCCGGCGAGAGGTTGACGGCGACCTTGAGCGAGCCGGGCCATTTCGCGGCGTCGAAGCAGGCTTTGCTGATCACCCACTCGCCGAGCGGGCCGATAAGGCCGATCTCCTCGGCGACCGGGATGAATGCGGTTGGGCTGACGAGGCCGCGGTCGGGATGGCGCCAGCGGACCAGGGCCTCGAACCCCTCGATGCCGCCCTGCTCGGCGTTCACGAGGGGTTGGTAGAACAGCTCGAACTGCTTCAGCACGAGAGCGTTCCGCAGCTCGAGCTCCAGCTTGCGGCGGGCCTGGACGAGCACGTCCATCGCTGCCTCGAAAAAGTGGATCGTGCCGCGCCCGTCGGCCTTGGCACGGTAGAGCGCGATGTCGGCCGCGCGCAGGAGCGTCTCCGCCGTGTCGCTGGCGGCCTCGGACACCGCGACGCCGATGCTCGTCCCGATCACGACCTGCTGCTGATCGAGGTCGACGGGTTGGGAAAGGGCGGCGACAAGCCGGTGCGCGAGGGCCGTGGCCGCCGCGGGCTGGTTGGCAGCCGCCTGAACGATGACGAACTCATCGCCGCCGATGCGGACGATCAGGTCCGTGTCGCGCGTGCACTCGCGCAGGCGCTGCGCGACCGTGCGCAGCACCGTGTCCCCCGCGGCGTGGCCGAGCGCATCGTTGACCGCCTTGAAGCGGTCAAGGTCGAGGCAAAGCACCGCGACGGCGCTGTCGGCCTGGGCGTGTCCAGCCTGGGCGTGTCCGAGAACCTGGCGCATGTGCTCCTGGAAGACGGCGCGGTTCGCCAGCCCTGTGAGCTGGTCATGCTGCGCCATGTGGGTGAGCCTTGCCTCGGCGGCCCGGCGCTCGGTCGTGTCCTCGTAGGTCGCGACCCATCCGCCGGCGCGGACCGGGCGCTGCGTGACGGCGATGTTCCGCCCATCCGGCAAGCTGCATGAGAAGACCGCGGCGGTGTCGGCCTGGGAGAGCTTCATCAGCCCGACGAGGCCGCTGCTGTTCAGCACGGCCGCCGCGGACGCCCCGAGCTCGGGTGCGCCGAACAGCTCGGCGAACCGGCGGTTCGCGACGACCAGGCGGTCGTTGCTGTCGAATAGGCACAGGCCCTGGTTCATGTTCTCGAGCGCCGCCTCCAGCTTCGCATGCTGCGCCACGAGTTCGCTCTGGTGGTTGGTGGCCTGGTCCGCCATGAGCCGGTGGATACGGTCCATCGCTGCGGCGATGTTGCCCTGCATGACCGCGAGCGCACGGAGCAGGTCGGCGGTCTCGCCCTGCCCGGAAACGGCGATCTCGTTGTCCAGCCGGCCGTCGGCGATCACCTGCGCGATGCGGACAGCCCGCCGGATCGGCGGCGCGATCAGGCGGGCGACGATGACGGTGATGACCACCGCCGCTGACAGCAGGCCTATGATGGCGATCCAGGTTCGTCGGGCCTGTGCGGCGACGATCTTGCCGACGGAGTGCCTGTAGCGGAACCCGTCATCGGCGAACGCCTCGACAACGCCTTCGAACTCGCCCTGTATGGAGGCCAGGTCTCCGGCCGAGGCGGCGGCGATCCGGGACCGCAATGCGTCCACCTCCTGCTTGCCTGCGGCCGACATGGCGCGCTCGCTCGCCACGCTGAGATCGTCGAGGATGGCGGCGACCGCGGGCTGATCGAGACCCGCTTCCCCAGTCTGGCCCAACCCAGTCTGGTGCGGCCCGGCCTGGTGCGACAGGTCGCCGAAGTGGACCTGGGCTGACCGTAGGTAGCTGACGCCCATGAAGGCGTCGTCGTAGATCGTGGTGGCCAGGCCAGCCAGTTGCCGCTGGGCGATCTGGGAGTATGCGCCCAGAGCCGCCGTGAGCGTCGTCAGCGCGAGGCAGCCCATCAGGATTTTTGCCCTGATGGACATCAAGGCGACCGGAACTGAGAACCCGAGCCGCATCAACGGACATTCACCTGCAGGGACATCTTTGGATGGATTTCGCAGCGAACGTTGAAAGAGCCGGCCACCGGGAAGCGGACATCGATCGACTGGCCGGGTTCCTGCTCCTCCGAATCGTAGTTCATCGTGGCTGATTTTACAAAGACATGGTGGATGAAGGTGTCCTCGTTCAGGAAACGTACGCTGTCGCCGGCCCTGATGTCCAACTGCCGGCTTGCGAAGGCACGGCCTTTCTGCACGACCGAAACCATGGTTCCCGCGAGCGCGACCGATGTGGCGATGCCGCCGACCGATGCAATCACGACGGTCCAGCCAGCACGGCGCACGGCGGGGCTCCGGGCCACTACCGGGTGACGATCAGGCGCTGCATCGGCGCAAGCCGCGCCATCAGCCGGTTTTGCGTCCAGTATCCTACCCCAGCCCGCTCCATTGCCGTTTGCAGGTCTTCGGCGACCGCGTTGAACTTCGCCTGGGTCACGGCCAGGCCCTCATGCGACGCCTCTATGGTCCGGCCCTTATAATGGCATGGCCCGTCCGCTACCTGGCAAAGCTTGCTTTTCAGCCGCAGCCTCAGCCGGTCGGGGTTGATGTTGTCGAAATCGAGCTTGATGCGGTCATCTGCCAAGAAAAGGGCCACCGCACCGTCGACGATCCGGTCGATGCCGCCCGTGCCACCCAGATCGGCGAAAAGGGTGGTCCCGGCCGCAGCCGACGGACGAAGGGGAGCGCCTGCGCCTGCAACCACCATGGCCAGAAGCAAGGCGCGCGACGCCGTCGGCCAGCCTTGGCGCATCATCGCTCAAAACCCTCCTTGAAGGGAGAAATAAAGTCCGGTCTGGCCGCTTTGCCGCGCGACGCTGCCAAGGGCGACGACACCGAGCGTTGCGGACACGTTCTTGTTGATGAAGTATGCGGCGAAGGCGTCATAGGCCGTCCCCTCCTTGGCGAAGCCCAGGTTGTCGGGCTTGGTGCGGACCTCAGCGCCGACGGCAAGGTTCCTCGTGAGCAGCAACGCCGCGGAGCCTTCGAACTGGGCGCTGTAGCCGTGGCCGCGGTCGCCGCCGAACCCGAGGAGGCCGAATTGGTTTGCTTCTGTCGCGCGGACGGTGACGTTGAGCAGCAGGCTTTCCGCCAGGAACAACTTCGTGGCGGCAAGGTAGAAGTCAGCGCCGCTGGAGCTTCGGGCCCCGATCGCGCGCAGGGTGGCGTGCTGGTTGTTGGTTTTGAGCTGGACCCCGGCCGCCACCTGCGGCACCCAACTATCCTGGTCGTACACCGCGTTGCCAAACAGGCGCACTTTGGCGCCGACGACGTCGAGCTGGAACTGGTAGCCGGCGCCCAGCCCGAGTTTGGCCCCGACCTGCCGCGTGTCGAACCACTGATGGGCGTAGGAAAGCTCCACACGGTCGAGCACCCCGACGCTGGCGCCGGTCGAATGGAGGGTGAAGTCTGGAAGGTAGCCGAGCGTGTAGTGTACGTTGGCTCCGACCGAATCGCGTGTTCCGTAGCCCGTGATCAGGGCCCAAGGGACCAGGCCGCCTCCGCCCGCGCCCTCGACCTGGCTCACGCCGGATGTCGCGAGCAGCCTGCCGGCATCCTGGGCTGTTGCGGCTGTATGGGCGGCCAATGCGGCGGTGATGATCGCCGCCCACACTGCAATTCCAGCCAAGTGCCTATGATGACTATGACGCATCCGAACTGAAAGTGCCGCAATGATGGGGCGATGAGCAAATTGGTTGGATAGCAAGCTGCCTGGTGATACCAGCCGTTTCACGACTTGACCGGCCTGCCTGCCCTCTCGCCCGTCACTGCAAGAAGCGCTTGCGACGCGGCAATCCAGGGGCGGCAACACGGGAACGCAGCCCTTGCGGCCCCTGGATTGCCACGCCGAAGCCGGCTCGCAATGACGGCCCTTAGAAGCCGGCCCGCAATGACGGCGCCTCATTGGGCGCAGCAACGTAAGGGTCAGAACAGGCAACGGCTGGTACAGGGTAATTCCTTGCAGGTCGTCGACGGGCACGGGCTGAACTTGCGCATACACTGGCGTTGGGCGGCCTACATGGAAGACCGCCCGCATGTTCCAACGAGCGCGGCCACGCGCTTTCAAGATTGCTTCCACGCTCTACACATATCGAAATGATATAGAGTTCATAAATATTATGTCCAGCCATAAAATGTTTGAGGCCATCAGGTATCCAAAAAAATAGTATATTAATCATTTTACTATATTCTTCAACAAAAACTTAACCTAGGTCGATAAATGTTCTATGAAGATACATGCACGAATGCTGCCGTCGAAGTCAGGTCAAAAATCCGCCTTGTGCAAGGCGTCCAATACTCTTGTTTTTGGCCGCTTGAGGGTGGCGCGTCCGAACTGCCATAGATGAGAGCAATCCGTCGCGCGATGGGTGAAACGGGTTCCGGCGACGCGGGTTGGTTTGGCTTGCTGACTGCCGGCCCTCACGGCCGCGGGTGAAGTTGCTGCGCTGCCAAGCCAGCAGACGACGCCAGGGCGACCCTCACCAAACTGGCAAGCTGCCCCCCATGCAACCGCTGCCTCATGCCGCCGCTCGTGCCCTGATGGGTGGCTCAGGCCGCAACGGGAGAACCGAATGGCCCTGGCGTGGGCAGGGAAAGGCCGGCTCCGATCAAAAGACGCTCGACAGCCGGCCGCAAAGCAACCCCCCCCACCGACCCGGCGTTAGCCCACGCTTAACGCGCTTGAAGGAGCCAAGGGCATGAGCGGCCAGACGCAAAACCAATGGGCGATGCAGGACCCGACCAAACAGTATCCGCAGCCGAAATTTGACCAGCAGCCGCAGCCGGCGCCAGGCCTGGCGCGCGACATGGACCCGAAGCCCGACCACGGCGAGCACAGCTACCACGGCTTCGGCCGCCTTGCCGGCCGGCGCGCGATCATCACCGGGGCGGACAGCGGCATCGGCCGGGCAGTCGCGATCGCCTTTGCCCGCGAGGGCGCCGACGTGGTGCTGAACTACCTCCCCTCGGAGGAGGCCGACGCGAAAGAGGTCGTGGCCCTGGTCGAAGCGGCCGGGCGCAAGGCGGTGACGATGCCCGGCAACGTCATGGACGAGGCGTTCTGCACCAAGCTGATCGAGGACGGCCGGGCGGCGCTGGGCGGCATCGACATCCTGGTCAACAACGCCGGCAAGCAGACCGCGCAGAAGGACATCGCCGACATCACGACCGCGGAGTTCGACGCCACCTTCCGCACCAACGTCTACGCGATGTTCTGGCTGTGCAAGGCGGCGCTGCCGCACATGCCGCCGGGCGCCACGATCATCAACACCACGTCGATTCAGTCCTACCAGCCATCGAAGACGCTGTTGGACTACGCCTCGACCAAGGCGGCGATCACCGCGTTCACCCACGCGCTGGCGAAGCAGGTCGCGCCCAAGGGCATCCGGGTCAACGGCGTGGCGCCCGGTCCGATCTGGACCCCGCTGCAGCCGAGCGGCGGCCAGCCCGCCGAGAAGATCCCCGATTTCGGCAGCGAGGTGCCGATGGGCCGGCCCGGCCAGCCGGCAGAGTTGGCGCCGATCTACGTTCTGCTCGCGTCGCAGGAATCGAGCTTCGTGACCGGGGAGATCTATGGCGTGACGGGGGGCAACCACTTGCCGTGACGGGCGCCCGCTGCGGGACTTGGTTGCCGCCCGACCAGTATGCCGCGCTTGGCGACGGCCGCAGCGTGGCGCTGGTCGGGTCCGACGGCTCGATCGACTGGTGGTGCGTGCCCAACCTGGACAGCCCGCCGTCTTCTGACCGCCTGCTGGCGGGTGACGACAGGGCCGCTTCTCCATCGTGCCAGTCGCGCTGTTCACGGTCGAGCGCCGCTGCCGCCAGAGGAGCGACGTGCTGGAACAGGTCATCAGTACCGCGTCGGAGGGTTGGCGGGCACAGTCGAACTCGACATCGAGGTGCGGCCTGGACGGCCGCTCGACCAGGCCAACCCTTAGTGCTGGTCCATGCGGCTTTGGCGATGGAACAGGGAAGGCCACGCCCGACCGCCGCCGGCTCGTTCCAGCAAAGCCTAGGCTCAGCTGGGCAATCTGGCCCATTGCGCCAAGACGTTGGCTTGGTGCACATGGACTGATGTTCATAGGCTAGAACCTATCAGGATCTTGTTTTGACCCTTTGCAAGTTCACGCCATCCCTGGGCAACACCTGTCACAAGCCTATTATAAACGGTCATCAGTCGGCAAGACCGATGGGACGGAAGCAGATGCAAACGGACCATCATCTTTCTAGCTGAGGAGAGCGGCGTTTTGAGTACCATTGATTTTGCGGACGACAGCTTTGTAGGCGGTGGCCACAGCGGCGCCGGGCAGCCCACGGGTTTGCTGCATATACCAGTCTTGCCGCGCCGAGGCGTCCGCGGCACCGTTGCGTGCCTTGAGCTGCCGACTGCCAAGGCGTTGCTGTTCATGCTGCAGTGGCTGGCCATCGGCTTGGTCTGCCTCACCTGTCACGTGATACTCGTCCTCGAAATCAGCCCGGCGTGCTTCGCCGTCCTTATGGTTGCCCTGCTTTTTCTGCACCGCCAGAATCCGTTGGCGGGCTTTATAGTTTATCTGCAAATCCTGTTGTACCAGAACGTCGCCATCAGCTTTTTCACCAGCAAAATGACCGCTGCCGACTATACGTTGCTGTCCGGGACATCATTCATCGGCGGCCTGGTGCTGGTCAGTGGCCCCGCATTGCGGATGCTGCGGTCGCGCCGGCCATTCCAGGCGGGTCATCCCGGCATCGTCAACACCACGCGCGCCATCGCCATAGCCGTCGCGGTTGCCCTGGCCTACACGGCCTACGGCGCCGCCGTCGCCGCGCCGACTTCCGCCGTGGTGGGTTTCCGCAACGCGACCGCCATATTGTTCGCCGTGGTCATCGGCCTCGACATCGGCGACACCTGGGGCTACCGGACGGTGGCGACCTGCTTCCTGGCGTCGGCATGCCTCGGCATCCTGCTCGCTTTGCTGGAGATTGCCGACCCGGTTTGGTATCTGACGCTGATCCACGCGGCCGATTTCGGCAACCTGAAGAACTCGCTCTCGGTCAAGCCGCACATGTTCTCGGCCGACAACCTCATCGACACGATGCTGTCGCTGCCGTTCAACACCGACCTGCTTTCGTCCTTGATGCCGGGCCTGACCTACCGTTTCGGCGGGCCGAACATGCACTCCATCAGCTATGGCTACGTCCTTGCGGTCACGGAACTGATCCTACTGTCGGTTGGGCAGGTCGGCTTGGCCGTGCCGCTTCTGCTGCTTTCGTTCCTGATCGGCGTCAAGGGTTCGGCGATCCTGTTCGCGGCGACCGTCCTGCTCTACTGCATCTGGCGGACCACATCGAGCGTAAGGCTATTGATGTTGTGCGGGATAGTTCTGTCGGTCGTCTATGTCGGATATGGAATTTGGTCCGGCCAGCGGTCCGGCGACTACCATGTGATCGGCTTTCTCGGCGGGGTGAACGGGTTCCTGGAGAACCCGCTGGGCTACGGCGTCGGCGTCGGCGGCAACCTGAGCCTGGGCACCTTGGCCGCGACGAAGTGGCAGGAGTACCAGCATAGCGGCGCCAATGTCGGCCTGGAGAGCGCGGTCGGCGTGTTGATCTATCAGATGGGCATCGGCTCCGCTGCGATCTTTGCGGCCTTCGTCACGCTGCTGCGGGCCGGCCCATTCGGGATAAAGTGGCGCAAGCCGAAGGCGACGGACATGTTGTTCATCGGGTTCGGCATCGGCCTCGTGAACGGCGTGTTCCAGGAGGAGGCGTATTCACCCTATGCTGTCGGCTTGCTGGCCCTGTTCTGTGGCGTCCTGGTCGCGAACGGGCAGCGCCCGTCGAGACTACTTGACGCAACCTGATCGTAGTGTCCATGAGTAGAACTCGACAGTCGGGCATTGGCCGAAGCCGCTCGCGCCTCTTGCCCCCACTGCCCACGGCCGGAGTCTTGGCAAGTCCTGCATCTCCGGTACGCGCCCAGGCGAACCCCGGCCCCAAGTCGCCGGCGCTGTCGTCCTGCGTCAAGAAGGTGAATGCCGCCCACCCGCCCCGCAGCGACAGCAAGTCGGTTCCGCCTGACCGGCTGCAGGCGCTCTCAAAAGGCGCGAACCTGACCGACGTGTTCACTCCGGGCATGTCCACGGCGCGCGTCGGCCAGGACATCGCCCAGTTGCGCAGCCTCGGCCCGCGTCATGCCCGCATCCCGCTTGATCCCAGTTGGGTGATCTCCTGGCGGCCGGACGGCAAGCCCGACGCACGCCTGGCCTGCCTGGACGACACGGTCTGCTCAGCGCTGTCGTTGGGCCTGGCGGTCATATTGGACATGCATCCCGAGGACAGCCTCGCGCTGAAGGACACGGCGCCGCCGGACAACGTCGACGCGCTTGCGCTCGCGTGGGACCGCCTGGCCGCACGCTGGGCGGCGTCGCACGACGTCCACCTGGTCGTGACGGAGTTCGGCGTATATAGGGCCATAGCGCCGCAAGCCGCCAGGGTAGCCTGGCTGCGCGACGTCCGCAAAGCCTTGGAGGCGCGCTCGACTGGCTGGACGGTTGGGAGTATCGGGGCGGCTTCGGCATCGACGGCGAGCTCGGTCGTGGTTGCGGCTCTGAACAGTCGGTCGGCAGTGCGCTTGGGCTGTGCGGACCCGGCAAAACCCAAAGCAGGCGGTGAGGGCGGATCTATGCGGGCCAACCTTGGCATGGCGACGCTGCCGACCTGGCCTGGGACTGCGCGAGCCGGCCGCCGCGCCGCCGGATGCGCCACCTCCTTCAAGGGGCTGAGGGCGTTGAACACATCAGGTTCGGCACGCTTTGCGGTCCGAACGTGACTCTTAAGTTACTCAATCAAAAGCTGTGTCATCCTGCGAACCATTCGATCTAGTCCTATTCAGCCGCGCGGTCCCCGTCCTCCGGCCCACGACGTACCGGGTTCGTATCGATAGGTTCTCAGTGCGTGAGCAAAATGGAATTGTGAGTTAGATGGCGAATACCTCAAGGGCCACAATCGACGGCCTGGCCCCTCCTGAATGCGGCCGGAGCGGTGCTGGGCTACGCCCTCCCTCGACCAACGCCGGGCGCGGTTGGCACGTGGTGCGTACGGAGACGGTGGGCATCCCAGTCCACGCCCTACGCGCAGCCGTGCCCGGCCAGGCCGCGGCCGCCGCGCTGGAGCTTGTCCGCGGCACGCCAAAGGACGTCGTCCTGGTGACGTTCGCGAACCCCGGCGTGGTTCCGCTGGCGCGTCGTTCGGCTGCCTTCCGGCAGGCGCTCCGTGAGTTCGACTACGTCCTGCCGGACGGCGTGGGGATGTGCCTCGCCGTGCGATGGCTGCACGGCCGGCTAGCTGAACGGGTCAGCTTCGACACAACGTCCCTGGCGCCCGTCGTTTTCGGTTGGGCCTCCTCGCACAGCCTCCGTGTCGTCCTGGTTGGCGGCGCACCGGGCGTGGCGGACACCGCCCGCGCCCGCATCAGAGAGAGCTTCCCTGCACTCCAGGTCGTCGGCAGCTTCGACGGCTTTGGCGCCATGGAGGCCAAGGCCCGCGCGGTCCGGGAACTCGAACCCGATATCGTCGTCTGCGGCATGGGCAGCGTCCGGCAGGAGTCGTTCCTGTTGGAGTTGAAGGACCAGGGCTGGCGCGGCTGGGGCTTCACCTGCGGCGGCTACCTGGACCAGCTCAGCCAGGGAATGGCGTACTATCCCCGTTGGGTGGACGCCGCCAACCTTCGCTGGGCCTATCGCCTGATGCGGGAACCCGGCCGGCTGTGGCGCCGCTACTTGATAGACTACAGCCATTTCGGCCTGCTCGTCTGCGCCGCCCGCATCGGCAGGCCAGGGCGCGCACGCGCATGACCCTGGCAGCGCGCGGCGATACCCTACGGAGCTACGGCCGCTCGTGGTTCTGTTTCAATGTTGCTCCGCTGGGGCGACATGGCTGGCACAAAGTTTGGAGGATATCAGCTTGAACGTCATGATTGACGCGGCATTGGATGAGTGGAACGCGGACCCGCGTTCCTCTTCCAGCAGGTCTTACGACCAACAGGCCACCTTGGAGAGCGCCCCGAAGTGGGACATCAAGGGATGCCTGCGGCGTCGCAAGCGCCGCATCCTGGGCGTGGCGGCCCTGGCGATGGCACTGGCCACCGCGGTCATCTTCGCGATCCCGAAGACGTACCTCGCCACCAGCTCCGTCATCTTCCAGGGGGACCGCCCGGAGGTCGTCCGGCTCGGCGATGCGCCGAACGGCTCCCCATTCGGCCCGGATACCCTCGCGAGCGAGGTCGAGCTGCTCATGTCAGAGGAGTTGCTTGAGACCGTGGTCAAAAGGCTCAACCTGGTCGCCGATCCGGAGTTCAACCCGGCTGCCGCCCATGAGCCGGGCTCCACGCTTCTGCCGGACATCGCAGAGTTCGCCGCACCCGTCCTAACCCCGCTTCTGCAGGGAGGCCAGAAGCTCTTGGCCCTCGTGCGGCCAGAGGCCCCGGCCCAGTCGGCCGCCGTGACGGCGCAAAAGGAGCTCAGCTCGACAATTTTGGCCGTGAGGGGCCGGCTCACCGCCTGGCCGGTCGGGGTTTCCCGGGTGATCCGCATCAACTTCTCCTCACGCCACGCCAAGATGGCGTCGCTGGTCGCCAACACGGTCGCCGACGTCTACGTGAGCACGCTGCTTGCGAACAAGACGCAGGCGACGCAAGAGGCCCATAGCTGGATCGACCAACGGTTGAACGAACTCCGTGAACGCGCGTCGAAGTCCGCGCAGGCCTACGAGAAGTTCCGGTTCGACAGCGGTCTCGCCAGGGGCAAGGACAGCACGATCACCCAGGAGCAGATCACCCAGGTCAGCAGCGAGTTGACGCTGGCACGCCAGCGCAACGCGGAGGCGCAGGCCGTCCTGACGCAGACCCGCAACGACGGGGCGGTCGACCTCGACATGCTGGCGAGCGCCACCGGGTCGCAACTGCTGCCCAAGCTCCGGGAGCAGTTGGCCACGGCGACGGCCCAGCAGGCCGAAGGCGAGAGCCGCGACGGCGCCGCCCTGCCGAGGGGCGTCGCGGTGCGGGCGCGGGTCGCCGACATCAACCGCTCGATCGCGGCGGAGCGGGACCGGATCAAGCAAACGGTGCAGAGCCGGGCGACCATCGCCAAGCTCGCCGAGGACCGGCTGGCCAAGACGCTTAACGACCTCACGGCCAAGCTCGGGCAGTCCGATGGCGACGTGGCGCGCATGCAGGCGTTGGAGCGCGACGCCAACGCGGACCGCGAGCTGTATACGAGCTTCGTCAACCGCGCCCGGCAGACCGATCCCGAGGTCAACTACCAGGCGGCGAACGCCCGCGTGCTGTCGCATGCCTCCGTGCCGCTGACGGCGGCGTCCCCGAACAAGAAGCTGCTGCTGCCGGTGTCGTTCGCGCTGTCGCTGGCCCTGGGCATGGTGGCGGCGATCGCCAAGGAGAATGGCCGCCGCGGCTTCACGAGCATGAGCGGAGTCGAGCGGAAGGTGGGCGTGACGCCGATCGGCTTGATCCCGCTCGTCGCCCGGCGGAACAGCTTCTCGGCGCGGGCCTTCGAGGACGCGGTCGCCTTCACCCTGGCGCGCGTGACGATGCCGTCCAAGGGCGTCGTGCCGCGCAGCCTGTTGGTGACATCAGCCTTGCCGCAGGAGGGCAAGACAAAAACCTCGATCGCGCTGGCTGCAGCCGCCGCGGCGCGGGGCTTGAAGGTGCTGCTGGTCGATGCCGACCTGCGGTCCCGCTCGCTGTCGTCGGCTGCCGGGCTCGACCGGAGCGACCGGACCTTGATCCAGGTGCTGCGGCGCGAGATCGAGCTTGAGGAGGCCATCCACGACAACGCCGACTGGGGCTTCCCAGTCCTGCCCGCCAGTGCGTTGGCCAGCAGCCCAATGGGCCTGCTCGCCACCGGAGAGTGGGAGGGTATCCTCCGGAGGCTCGAGCAGGTCTACGATTTGGTCGTGATCGACTCGCCGCCGGTCCTGGTGGCCGGCGACACCTGGCTGCTGGCGCGGCACGCGGACAAGACCGTGGTGCTGTCGCGGTGGGGGTCGACGCCCATGCCGACGGTGGAGCTCGCGATCAATCAGTTGGCCACGGCGCAGGCCAATGTCGCCGGGCTGGTGCTGACGATGGTGCCGCCGCGTGAGCACTCCACGTATGACAGCGGGGACGCGGTGGTGTTCTCGCCGAAGATGACGCGCTACTATTCCGGCAACCGCCGTCTGTCTTGATCGCGGCGCCCGGGTGATGCGACGAACAGCGCCGATGCTGCGGCGTTGGGCGTCACGTCCCCTGGGCGCCGCTTTCCTTGGGCTGTCGTATTTAGGGGCATTGCGTTCCCTGGATGAAGGCGTAGACAACGCACGCGTTCCCTTTCAGCCTACTGGGCCTAGGCAAGCTCGGGACATAGTCAGATGACCGTTATGAGGGTTGCAGTCGCCAAGGCGACATTCTGGGCGGCGTTGGAGACTGGAGGAGCCCAGGTCTCCACGTTCCTGTTCTTTGTCGTGTTCGCACGTATCCTGACGCCTAGTGAGTTCGGCGTGTACGCCCTCGCCCTCGCCATCGTCGGCATGGTCAACCTGGTCTTGTTCCAGGGTTTCGGCGATGCCTTGATCCAGGTCGAGACGCTGGACGAGAATTACACCTCAACCGTGTTCTGGACCAACATGCTGCTTTCCGTGGGCATGATCTTGCTTCTGCAAGTCGTCGCCCTGTTGGGGCCGACCCTGTTCAACGACCCCATGATACGCCCGGTCATCGCCTGGCTGTCGCTGCTGTGCATCCCGCGGGCGTTGATCAGCGTGCATTCGGCGCTGCTGCGGCGCAAGCTGGACCTGCGGATCTTCGCCATCCGGACGATCCTCGGATACCTCATCGGCGGGGTCGTGGGGTTGGCGTTGGCGGTCAACGGCTGGGGCGTGTGGTCCCTCGTGGTGTCGCAGTTCGTCCAGGCCATTGTCATCGTGGTCGTGATGTGGCGGGCGAGCGACTGGCGGCCTCATTTGCTGTTCTCGAAGTCCGCGTTCATTGAACTGCTGCACTTCAGCAAACACTTCATGGCCGCCAGCGTCATCCGGTCCTGCATCGACGATTTCGGCAGCGTGCTGATCGGCCTCAGCCTCGACGTGACGGCGGTTGGGTACTATGCGCTCGCGCTCCGTGTCATCCGCGCCGTCATCACCGTGACCATGACGCCGTTGCAGCTCGTGATGATGCCGGTGCTGAGCCGGATCGCCGGCAACCGCGAAAGGTTCGGCGCCGCCTACACCGACATGATCGTGATGGCCAGCACGGTATGGGTGCCGGCCGTCGCCGGGCTTGGCTTGCTGGCGCCTGACCTGGTGCCGATGGTGTTCGGGGCGCATTGGGAGAACGCCATCTCGCTCCTGCAAGCCATGTGCTTCGCCTCCGTGACCATGCCGCTCTGGGCCTTCTCCGGCCAGGCATTGTCGGCGATCGGCCGTCCCGACGCATTCGCACGGCTCGCATACTGGCAACTTGGCCTCTATTGCCTGGTCTTCCCGACTGCGGCGCACTTCGGCGTCAATGCCGTTGGCTGGGCCTGGTCGGCGCTCTCCGGCATCATGGTGCCGATTGCGCTGTTCACCGTGCGGCGGTCGTTCGGCCTCGATATCGGGACGCTGCTTATGAAGACGGCCCGGCTCGTGCTGGCCGGAGCGGTGATGACCGTGGCGCTGCTGCTTGTCAGGACCGTCCTGCCGACGGGTGCCTGGGCCATTGCGGGCGAGGTCGTCGCGGGTGGGCTCATCTATGCCGCGGTGCTGGAAAGCTTCTTCTTGCCGGGCCACCTGGCTCGCATCGTCGTGCTGGTGCGCGGCTCCATACCGGCTCACGGCTCTTGATTAGGGTGCGCGACCTATGATCCCCAAACACATACACTATGTTTGGGTGGGCGGCCCGTTGCCGGACGCTCAGCGCGCCTACATCGATAGTTGGCGGGAGACAAACCCCGACTACCAGTTCACCCTGTGGAACGAGAGCAACATCGACTTTTCGATGCCGCAGCTCAAGCGCGCCTATGATGAGCGCAAATGGGCAAAGGTTGCGGACATTACCCGGCTCATCGCGGTTTCGCGCCATGGCGGTGTCTACCTCGACACCGACATCCGCCTCTGCAAGTCGCTCGATCCCCTGCTGGGCCACAAGTGCTTCTTCGGCTTCCAAAACGAGCAGCCGTCGCGGGATTGGGTCGCGAACGGCGTGATCGGCGCAGAGCCGGGGCACTGGTTCATCGCCCACGCGCTCGCCAGCGTGTTGAGCATCAGGCCAATGCCCGCCGGCCTTGAGCGGCCCACGAAGTTTGGGCCGAAGCTCATCACGCGGCTGCTGCTGGCCGAGGGCTTGCAGGCCTACTCGCCGGCCGGCGTGCAGGTGAAAGACATTTTCGTGTGCCCGACAGAGTATTTCTTTCCCTATCCCTACGGGGTGGAGTTCGACCAATCCTGCATAACGCCCGAGACCTACGGGGTGCATTTTTGGGAACGGTCCTGGGAGAAGACGGTGCCCGCCTGGATACGGTTCGCGAAGGCGGTCCGGGACCGGGCGCTTCGCCTGTCCAAGCAAACGGCTTAGCCATCTGACTAGGAACCAATGTCCTCCCCTGCGCTCGCACCACCTGGCGAACCCCGTGCAACAGACCGTCCGGTTCCGGACAACGACCAACCAGCCGTTTTCCTATGCGGCGTTTCCAGCGGTTCGCCGCTTGGCAAGGCGTTGGTGACGGCGCTAGCGGGCCTGGCTGAAACCGCATTTGATGGCAGCGAGCCTCCGGAGCCGCGACAATGGCGCCAGGCCGTGGCTGGGACCACGTTGCAATGGTGGTCGGAGGTGCCCCCTGACCCGCCTCAAACCGACGGCGGCGCACCCGCCATATGCCTCAATATGCACCGGCAGGAGATTGGACGGTCCAGCCGGACGTGGTGCATCGTCGGTGCCGCCGGGCTTCCACTTTTTCATCTGTTCCATGCGCTCGAAGGCTGTCAGTCGGAGCCGTATGTCGCGTCGCTCAACCTGATCGAGAGCTGCGACGGCGGCGGCACGTGGCGGCTTGTCGCCGAAGCGCATGTCTCAAGCGCCAGAAGCTACCGTGAGCTGCTCGATGTCCTGGGGCGCACCAGCGCGCGGCTGCTGCAGATGGGGCTCAGGGCCGGCGCCGCTCCTCGGCGTCCGTGGAACCCTGGCCTTCCAGCCCCCCGCCGGCCTGCGGCGTTGCTGCGTGCGCAGGTTGCAAGCGGCCTTGCCTGGTTCCAAGCCCGCGTCAGCGGCGATGTATACGGGATCGCGGTGCTGGACCAGCCAGCGGCCGAGTTCACGAAAAGCCGGACGCTGGAGGTTCAGCGGTGGCTGCAAATACCGGCGTCACAGGGTTTTATAGCCGATCCGTTCTTCTGGCCTGAGCGGCCGGGCATGATCCTGTGCGAGACGTATTTTCATCGTACGGGCCTCGGCGAGCTCACCGTCTTGTCGGTCGACGCCGGGGCGATCACCCGGTCAGAGCCGATGCCGCTCGGCTTGCATGGCCACCTCTCCTACCCGTCAACGTGGTCGGAGGATGGGCGCGTCTTCTGCCTGCCCGAAATGGCGGCGTTGCGGCGCCAGGTTTTGTATGAGCTGCGGCCCGGAGTGGCGCCTAAGCCGCTATGCGTGATCAACGAGGGCGCGGGCATGGCCGATCCGACCTTGATGAGGGTCAATGGCCTGTATTGGATCGCATACACCGACATCGACATTGGGCTGTACGACAACCTTTGCCTGCTCTATGCCGAGCGCCTCGAGGGTCCGTGGCAGGCGCATACGAACAATCCGGTCAAGATCGACCCGAGGTCGTGCCGGCCCGGCGGAACACCTTTCTGGGTTGATGGCCGGCTGTTCCGCCCAGCCCAGGACTGCTCGCGGGAGTATGGCGGAGCGCTTGTCGTCAACCGCATCGAAGCCTGCACGCCAGATGAGTACCGGGAGGAGCCAGCGGCGACGTTGCTGCCCGATCCAGACGGCCCGTTTCCCGACGGCGTGCACACGCTCTCGTTTGGGAACGGCCGCGCCGTGATCGACGGCAAGCGCATTTCCTATCACCCGCTCATCTTGCTCCATAAATTGTTCCGCAGGCTGAAAAGCCGGATGGCGCGGGGCGACTCAGCCACGCCATAATTTAAACAAATTATGATGCGCTATTCGACAAATGCCACGTACGTAAAGTTACGGAAAACGTTCGTACGAGGTGGTGAGGGATGTCGCGGGAGCCAGCACTGTGTTGTGCAAGCATCAGTTCTTCACCATTAGTTAACTCTGCCTTGACGCAGGATGGTTGGCCGGATACCCTATCTCCTAAGATGCAAACGTTTAAACTCTGGGTCCAGGCGACGGCTTAGATCGTGTGAAACGAGAAGCTGCAACGTACGAAATCACACAATAAGTAACAATTTTGCGACTTTGGTTATTATCGCGCTCAAGATGCTTGATTCTTCAACCGTAAATAAAGAGAATGTTAACGAATTGTAAGAGGGCAGCATGGTCATCCTTTTCATCAGCCATGTACATTTCCTTCGGGAAGCCATGGTGGCGATCCTGCGGGGGGACGACGGCCTCCAAGCGGTCGGAGCTTTCTCTCACGAAACGGTTGACGCCGCTGTGGTGGAGTTTTCGCCCAGCGTAGTTGTTATTGATGCGTCGCATCCCGAGGGGACGAGCCTTATCGCAGCGGTCCGCGCGCATGTGCCGAAGGTAAGCGTCGTCGTGCTTGCGATGCATGAACGGGACGAAGACTTTCTTGCCTGGGCCGACATAGGCATTTCCGGCTACCTGGGACCAGACACGTCGGCCCGCGACCTTGTCAGCACGGTCCGCCGCGCCGCGGCGGGAGAGGTCGTCTGCCCCCCGAGGTTAACGGCGCTCCTGCTCAACCGGTTTGCCGACCGCTCGAACGACCGGGCGACCCGGGCCGGCATCCATGCACTGACCCCTCGCGAGCGGGAGATCGTGGAGTTGCTGGCGGACGGCTTGCCGAACAAGCTCATCGCGCGCCGCCTGCGCGTCGCCCTGCCGACTGTCAAGAACCACGTCCACAGCATCCTCGACAAGTGGGACGTTCGAAGCCGTGGCGAGGCAGCGGCCCGCTACCACCGCAAAATCCAGGAAACCGAGCTGAACGGCACGCACAGTGTGCATGGCGTGAAGCTCAATGGCCTGCGGTCGGTGCACATCCTCCCAAATGGCGCATCCGCCATGCGGAGCAACGATATACGAGTGGGGATGTCGGCGTCCGCCAGCCGCAGGGCCGAGTAGACGTAACACTGGCGCCAATCATCAAGGTGTAGCCGTCCAGCGTGATGCCGGAGGCACCCCAAGGAACCGCTGCCAGCAGAGCTTGGCACGACCTGCGGCCTCTAAATGCAGCGCTCGCCAAGCTTTATGTCAGGTGCAGCGGGGCCGCAGAGGCGATGCGCCAGTCTTCGCCAGCGGGATAGTGGCGAACCCAGGGACGCAGGGTTTCCGCGTCGGCCGGCGGGACGCCCCCTGCTCCGCCGCGGCGCTAAAATTTGGTGCCCGGCGCTCCAGGAAAGCAGTGAAAGCCTCACGAGACTCTGTGCCCTGCAGCGCTTTGGAAAACGCTGCCGACTCAAGCTGCATCTGGGCGTGCAGCGCGCCAGGCTCGCCGCGCATCAGGGCACGGCTCGCAGCCAGCGCGCCCGGTGGCTTCGCCGCAAGCTTCTGCGCCTTGGCACGCGCATGGTCGCGCAGGGCGGTAGCGGGGACGACCGCGTTCACCAGCCCGGCGGTGCAGGCGGCCTCGGCGTCCATCGGCTCGCCCAGCAGCAGCATCGCAGCCGCCCGGGCGAAGCCGACGCGCGCCGGCAACAACATGCTGCTGCCGGCTTCCGGCACCAGGCCGAGGTCGACGAACGGGACCAAAAGGCTGGCTTCGGGGCTGGCATAGACGAGGTCGCAGTGCAGCAGCAGGGTGGCGCCCACGCCGATGGCCGGGCCGTTCACGGCGGCGACCAGGGGTTTCCCGAACGTGGCGATGGCATGGATGAACCGTGCGGGCGGCGCCCCGGCGAGGCCGCCGGACATGGCGAGGAAATCCTTGATGTCGTTGCCCGCGGTGAACATGTCGCCCTCGGCGGCGATCAGCACGGCCCGCACCGCCGGGCGCTCGGCCGCATCCTGCAGCGCCGCCGCCAGCGTGCCGTACATCGCCCCGGTAATGGCATTCTTCTTGTCCGGCCGATTGAAGCGCAACTCAAGGATGCCGTCCGCCTCGTCGACTAAGATCAGGTTTGGCGGGATCAGGTCTTGCGTCATGGGTGCTCCTTTGGCGATGTTGCAGCCGAATGGATAGGTAGCGTGCAGCATGGCCACGGAACAGTATCAGGCCCTCGTTGGCGAGGCTTTTTCGAAGGAGGTGCAGTTCGACGCCATGGGGATCGCGGAGTTCGCGACCTTGTGCGGCGACACCAACCCTTTGCACCACGACGCCGCCTACGCTGCCGGCTCGCGGTTTGGCGGGATCATCGCCTCGGGGCCGCAGGTCACGTCGCTGCTGATGGCGATGGTCGCGGCGTTCCTCGCGTCGCGTGGGCCGGGGGTGGGCTTAGAGTTCAACTTCCGGCTGCGCTCGGCGGTGCGGGCCGGGGAGACGGTGGCGATGCGCTGGCGGGTGACGGCGGTGAAGGAGAAGCGTTCGCTGGGTGGGCACATCATATCGTTGGAGGGCGAGGCCGTGCGCCCGGACGGCACTGTCGCCGTCGCGGCAACGGGCGAGGTGCTGGGGATGGATGCGCCCTAGAGGGCTTGAAGATTGGGCGGTCCCCGGCCAGTCTGGCACCATGCAAGACAGCGCGCACGAGCCGGACACCGAACGCTTTTTGGCCGACCTCGACGCGCTGCGGCGCATCGGCGCCTTCCGCACCGGGGTTCACCGGCCGACCTACGCGCCGGAGGACATGGAGTCGCGCCACTGGTTGATGGCGCGCATGGCCGAGGCGGGGCTGTCGCCCGAGATGGACGGCATCGGCAACGTGCTGGGGCGGCACCCCGGCCCCGGCCCGAAGCTGCTGGCCGGCAGCCACATCGAGAGCCAGAACGAGGCTGGGTGGCTGGACGGGGCGCTGGGGGTGGTGTCGGCGGTGGCGCTGGCGCGTGCCGGGCTGCCGGTGGACGTGGTCGCGTTCGCCGACGAGGAGGGGCACTACGGCTCGTTCCTCGGCTCCCGCTCCTTTATCGGGCTGCTGGAGGAGGCGGAGATCGACGGCCTGGCCAACCGCTATCATGGCAAGCCGCTGCGGCAGGTGTTCCAGGAGGCCGGGCTGGCGGGCCGGCCACGGCTGCATATGGAGGCGGGGCGCTACAAGGGCTTCGTTGAGATGCACATCGAGCAGGGCACGACGCTGGAGGCGGCGGGCGAGCAGGTGGGCGTGGTGACGGGCATCGTGGCGATCTGGCAGTACCGCATCGTGTTCGAGGGCCAGCAGGACCACGCGGGCGGCACCACGATGGCGGAGCGGCGGGACGCTGGGCTGGCGGCGGTGCGGCTGCTGGCCTGGCTCGACGCGGAGTTCCCGCGGCACTGCGGGGAGCGGACGGTGTGGACCTGCGGCCGGATCGCGCTGTCGCCGGGGGCGGCGTCGATCATTCCGGGGCGGGCGGAGGTGCTGCTCCAGTTTCGCGACATCTCGGTGGAGGTGCTGGAACGGTTGGACGCGGCGCTGCGCCGGGGCGTGCAGGAGAGCAACCGGCGGGAGCGGTGCGTGGCAACGCTGGAGGTGATGAGCCAGTCGGCGCCGGCGTTGTGCGACAACGGGTGGCAGGCGGCGCTGGCCGCGGCGGCCGAGGGTTTGACGCCTGGGAAGTGGCGGCGGATGCCGAGCGGGGCTGGGCACGACGCGCAGTACATGGCGCGGGTGATGCCGTCTGCGATGCTGTTCGTGCCCTCGATCGGGGGCATCAGTCATCATTGGACCGAGGACACGTCGCCGGCGGATTTGGCCATAGGGTTGCGGGTCCTGGCGGATGGAGCGCGGCGCTTCCTGGCGCTTCAGGGTTGATGCCTAGAAAGTTCGCCGGCAAGGAATTGAAAAAGTTGATTTTTCACCACCCCGATGGCCGCATGGCGAAGATCAAGCTGCGGGATTTCGGGCTGAGGCGCCAACGGGCGGACGACCGGGGCCAAGGAGGCGCTTAGCTGCGCGGGATCGTCGAGCTGCGGGTCGGCTCCCACCTTTACGGCACCGCCACGGCCCGGTCGGACACGGACATCAAGGCCGTTCACCTGCCGTCGGCGCGCGACATCCTGTTGCAGCGCGCCCAGCCGGCAGTGACGGCGGGGCGGGTCCGCCCACCCGGCGAGCGCAACCGGGCCAGGGACACCGACCACGACAACTACAGCCTCCAGCGCTTCCTCGACCTGGTCCTGGAGGGCCAGCCGATCGCGCTGGAGATGCTGTTCGCGCCGGACACCGCCATGACCGTGCCGCCCGACCCGCTGTGGCGCGAGGTGCAGGGGTTGGCGCCCCGCCTGGTCAGCCGCCGGGCCACGATCTTCCTACGCTACGCCCGGCAGCAGGCTGAGCGCTACGGCGCCAAGGGCGCCCGCGCCGCGACCGCCCGGCAGGCCCTGGCCCTGCTGGAAACGGCGGAGGCGGAACACGGCAGCACCGCACGGCTCGGGCTGATCAAGCCTGAGCTTGCCGCCTTCGTGGCCGGCACGGCGCACGCCGCCCTGCTGGACATCGAGATCGGCGACGGGCGCTGGGGATGCCACCTCGACCTGTGTGGCCGCAAGGCGCCGCTGCACGCCAGCCTCAAGGCCGCACGCGAGATGGCTGCCCGGCTTCTAGCCGAATACGGCGCCCGCGCCCTGTCCGCGGAGCACGACGGCGGCGTGGACTGGAAATCGCTGTCGCACGCCGTGCGGGTCGGGCAAGAGGCGGTGGAGCTGCTGGGAACCGGCCGGCTGGCGTTCCCGCTGCGGGACGCTGGGCGCCTGCTCGACATCAAGCTCGGCCGGCTGCCCTACGGCGCCGTGGCCACGGAGATCGAACGCCTGCTCGCGGCCGTGGAGGATGCGGCGTCGGCGTCGGCCCTGCCGAATGCGCCAGACGCCGGGGCGGCCGAGGCCTTGGTGCTGCGGGCCTACCGGCGGCAGGTGACGGAGGATGCGCCGTGACCGGCCAAGCCGCCCGTATCCGGATCCGGGCCGACGCCCGATGCCCGCGCTTTCCGCATCCCTGGAAGGCGCGGGTGCAGCGTGGTATCTTTGCGAAACGGGGGTGGATCGCGTCCGCAACGCACCAAGTCCTGAGGCATGGGCGTGCCGCTCAAAGACGGACGGCACGCTCCTGGCGCGCATGACTGACGCCATGCAGCCGCAGCATCGCTGAAAGGGGCGGTTCGCCCGCCATGGACCATGCCCTTCACCGTCGACGCCTTCCACCTCGCCCGTGCGCAGTTCGCGTTCACCGTGGCCTTCCACATCATCTTCCCGGCCTTCAGCATCGGGCTGGCGAGCTACCTCGCCGTCCTTGAGGGCCTGTTCCTCTGGACCAAGCGCCCCGTGTTCATGGACGTCTACCGTTTCTGGCTGCGCATCTTCGCGGTCGGGTTCGCGATGGGCGTCGTTTCGGGCCTGGTGATGTCCTACCAGTTCGGCACCAACTGGAGCGTGTTCGCCAAGCTCGCCGGGCCGGTGGTCGGGCCGGTCATGGCCTACGAGGTCCTGACGGCCTTCTTCCTGGAGGCTGGCTTCCTCGGCGTCATGCTGTTCGGCATGCAGAAGGTCGGCCCCCGCCTGCACTTCGCGGCGAGCTGCCTGGTCGCCGGCGGCACGCTCCTGAGCGGGTTCTCCTGGATGCAGACGCCGGCCGGCTACACGGTCGCCGCCGACGGACGGTTCCTGCCGGCGAGCTGGCTGCACATCATCTTCAACCCGAGCGTCTTCGTCCGCTTCCCGCACATGATCCTGGCCAGCTACCTGTCGGTCGCCTTCGTCGTGGGCGCCACCGGGGCGTGGCACCTGCTGCGCGACCGCGCCAACCCGCGGGCGCGCGTCATGTTCGGCATGGCGATGTGGATGGCGGCCATCGTCGCCCCGGCGCAGATCGCGATGGGCGACATCCACGGACTGAACACACTGGAACACCAGCCTGCCAAGATCGCCGCGATGGAGGGCAGTTGGGAGGCGCGCGACGGTGCGCCGCTGACGCTGTTCGGCCTGCCGAACATGGCCAAGGAGCGAACCGACTACGCGGTTGAAATTCCTCATTTGTCCAGCCTGATCCTAACGCATAGCTGGAACGGCCGCGTGCCGGGCCTCAAGGAGTTCCCGCGCGAGGACCGGCCCAACTCCGCCGTGGTGTTCTGGTCGTTCCGCCTCATGGTGGGCATCGGCTTCGCCATGCTGGGCATCGGCGCCTGGAGCCTCTGGGCCCGCTACCGCCGTCGCCTGTACGAGAGCGCTTGGCTGCAACGCGCTGCGGTGCTGATGGGTCCGGCTGGGTTCGTCGCCATCCTGGCCGGCTGGGTGACGACCGAGGTCGGGCGGCAGCCCTACACGGTCTACGGCCTGCTGCGGACAGCCAAGAGCGTCGCGCCGATCGGCCTGCCGGGTGTGGCGACGAGCCTTGCGGTCTTCGCGGTGGTCTATTTTGCAGTGTTCGGGTCGGGCGTGCTCATCCTGCTGCGCATGATGGGCAAGACGCCGGAGGCTGGCGAGGCCGGAGTGTCGCCGCACCCTACCCGCACGGCGGGCATCACGCCGGGGCCGGCCGCGGCGCATGGCGACACCGGCATGCAGCCGGCGGAATAGGCCATGGGCATCTCCTTCGACCTTTCGACCGTCTGGGCCGGCCTGCTCGCCTTTGCGGTGCTGATGTACGTGGTCGCGGACGGGTTCGACCTCGGCTGCGGCATCCTGTTCGCCGTCGAGCGCGGGCGGCAGGACCGCGACGTGATGGTGAACAGCATCGCCCCGGTGTGGGACGGCAACGAGACCTGGCTGGTGATGGGCGGCGCCGGGCTGCTGGCGGTGTTCCCGCTGGCCTACTCGATCATCCTGCCCGCGCTGTATCCCACCGTCATCGGCCTACTGTTGGCGCTGGTGTTCCGTGGCGTCGCCTTCGAGTTCCGCTTCCGGGCGCACTCCGAGCGGGGCCGGGCCAGGTGGGACTTCGTGTTCTTCGCCGGCTCGGCCGCAGCGGCGTTGTGCCAGGGCCTCACGCTCGGGGGACTGCTCCAGGGCATCAGGGTCGAGGACGGCGCCTATGCCGGCGGCTGGTGGGACTGGCTGACGCCGTTCACCGTCGTCTGCGGCCTCGCCGTCGTGGTCGGCTATGCCCTGCTCGGCGCATGCTGGCTCGTATGGCGCACCTCGGGCGGGCTGCATGACCGCGCCCGGCGCCAGGCCGCCTGGCTCGGCTGGGCCACGCTCGGCATGATCGCGGCCGTCAGCCTATGGACGCCGTTCCTGCGCGGGGACCTGGCGCACCGCTGGTTCTCCTGGCCCGGCATCCTGCTGACCGCCCCAGTTCCGGTGCTGGTCGCGCTGCTCGCGCTGGCCTTCTTCCGCAGCCTGGCGCGGGGGCGGGAGCTGGCGCCGTTCCTGTGCGCGCTCGGCTGGTTCGTGCTGAGCTTCGTGGGGCTGGGCATCACAGCCTGTTCCCGCTGATCGTGCCGCCCAGCGTCACCATCTGGGACGCCGCCGCCCCGCGTGACAGCCAGGTGTTCCTGCTGGTGGGCGCCGCGGTGATGATCCCGGCGATCCTGGTCTATAGCGGCTACGCCTACTGGGTGTTTCGCGGCAAGGTGCAGCACGACGCGGGCTACCATTGATGAGGCGGGTGATGACGCCGGGCCGGTCGCGCGTGGCTTGGTTCGTGGGGCTGTGGGCCGCAAGTGCTGTGGCGACTGCGCTGGTCGCCTATGCCCTGCGGTGGGTACTATTAGGGTAGGCCGCCCGTAGGATTGGCCGCTCGCCGGCGACCCTGCGCGACATGCGTTTCGCCGGACCCGGCATTTCGAATGCGAAGGACAGTTCATGCCCGGTTCCGCCGCGCCATGTGGGCCAACCAAGTTTCTTCTGACAGGCCTCCTCCGGTCTGGCCTCGTTGCCGTGCTGCTCACGGCGACCGCCGCCGCTGCTGAACAGCCGGCGGCCTGCCCGCCCGAACCCACCCGCGTCGTGCGCTCGGCGGGCGGCATGGTCGACTACCTTGGTTCGGTGCCGGGCGTGCCTGAGCTTTGCAGGATGACGCGGGCCGACGGCACGGGCGATTTCTACTTCGGCGCATGGCGCAGCGACTGGCCCGGCGCGGGTCAGGCCTATCCCGCCATTCGTGCGGTCGCGACCGGCGGAACCGGCGCCCGTGCCAGCTTTGTCACGCGCTCCTACCCAGGCATGCAGTGGACCGACAGCTTCACCAACGAAGGCGTCGAGTCCGTCATGGTGGGGGACCGCTCCTATGAGGCGCTCAGGCTTGCCCACGAACGCAAGGGCATCGAGGGCAACACCTACCACTCGATCATCACCTCCTGGCGCGACGCCGCGACCGGGATCGTCCTGAAGGTCGTCGAGCGGCAGATCTCCGGGCAGTCCTACGGACCCAGTGCGACATGGCACGCAGTGCGGGTCGAGCCTCTCCGCTGAGGGACGCCAGCCGCTTGCCGGAGCGCCGGGCCAGCCTGTGGCGCCCAGCCTGCGGATGACGCGGGTGGCGCCGCCGCCGTCGCCCGGCCATGGTGTCCGCTATGACCTTGGAGCAGCTCCGCGTTTTCGTCGCCGTCGCCGAGCGCCAGCACGTCACCCGTGCGGCCGAGGCGCTGAACATCGCGCAGTCTGCGGCCAGCGCCTCCATCGCGGGCCTTGAAGGCCGGCACGGCGCCAAGCTGTTCCACCGGGTCGGCCGCGGGATCGAGCTGACTGAGGCCGGCGCGCTGTTCCTGATCGAGGCACGGGCGGTGCTGGCCAGGGCGGCGGCGGCGGAGTTGGTGCTGTCGGAGTTGGGCGGGTTGAAGCGCGGCACCCTGCTCGTGCAGGCCAGCCAGACGATCGCCAGCTATTGGCTGCCGCGGCACCTCGTCGCGTTCCGCCGGACCCATCCCGGCATCGACATCCGCCTCACCATCGGCAACACGGCGCAGGTCGCCGCCGCGGTCCATGAGGGTTTGGCCGAGCTGGGGTTTGTCGAGGGCGCCGTCGACGATCCGACGCTCGAAAGCCGCAAGGTCGCGCGCGACCAGCTCGTGATCGTCGTCGGGCCTGATCACCCCTGGGTCCAGCCTGGGGCGACGCGCGGCACGATCACGCCGGCGTGCCTGGCCGAGAGCGATTGGGTCCTGCGTGAGGCCGGGTCTGGCACGAGGTCGGTGTTCGAGGCGGCGCTGGAGGGGTTCGGCATCGCGCCCTCCAGCCTGCGCGTGGCGCTCGACCTGCCCTCCAACGAGAGCGTCCGCGCCGCCGTGGAGGCCGGCATGGGCGCCACCGCGATCTCCGCCTCGGCTGCCGCGCCGAGCATCGAGGCCGGGTTGCTGCACGCCGTGGACCTGGCGCTCCCGGCCGGACGCAGTGCGTCGGTCTGTGAACGCGACTTCCACGTGCTGCGGCATGCCGAGCGGTATCGCAGCCGTGCGGAGGATGCACTGCTGGCCCTCGTCGCAGCCGGCTGACCAGCCGTGCCCATTTGATCGTTGCATTAGATCGCTGCAATTGGCGTTGGTGCATAAGTGTGTAGACAACAGCTATGCATATGTGTATGGAAGGCGTCGTATTACACACATTAGTAGGCCATGCGCACAAACATCGATATCGATGATGGCCTCCTCGCTGAGGCAATGGCCGCCACTGGGCTGACTACGAAGAAGGCTACGGTTGAGGAGGCACTCCGCCGCCTTGTGCGCCGTCATCAACGTCAGACTGCGTTGGCCGATATGGCAGGGCTTGGTTGGGAGGGCGAGCTTGCGACGATGCGGGAAGGGCGGGACAGCGAAGGCGGTCCGTGATCGTCGTTGACAGCTCGGTTTGGATTGCCAACTTGCGCGGCCTCGACACGCCGATGGTGCGCAAGCTTCGTGCAGCCGTTGACGATGAGAAGGACCTCTTGATCGGCGACCTGATACTGCTTGAAGTTCTCCAGGGCGCGCGTGACGAGGCGCATGCTGACCGGATCGAGCGGAACCTGCGGCGTTATCCAGTTGCGTCCATGCTCGATGGCGGCTTGGCTGTTCAGGCTGCGCGCAACTACCGAAGGCTGCGAACGCGCGGAATCACGGTACGCAAGACAATCGACATGATCATCGGCACATTTTGCATCGCTGGGAATCACGTGCTGCTGCACGATGATCGCGATTTCGACCCAATGGCCGACCATCTTGGTTTGTTGGTTGCTTAAGAAAATAGGGAGCGTCAAAGCATGACTAGCTTAATTTGTTGACGTTAACAGCAATACGATGACAGCTCGATTGGGCTGAAGCACTCTGAATATTATCTTTCGTAGGGCAACTTCGCCCCCCATGGAACGAACCACGGGCGCCGTCGTCCGTGCAGGGCGGGCGCTTTGGCGCTGCTCGCCACGGCGACTTTCCGTCCGGCCATGCGTTGCTGGCGTGCCGCCCACGAAAAGGTCCGCCATGCTCAACCCACGCACCAAGCCACTCGCAGCGCTGCCAGCCGCGGCCATCGACAATCCCTGCCTCATCGCCCATTCGCAGCAGCCGTATAACGCTGAGCCGCCGACTCACCAGCTCCGCGCCAGCTTCGTCACCCCGCAGCACGGCTTTTATGTCCGCAGCCACGGCGACATTCCGATGCTGGACCCGGCTGCTCACCGCCTGAACGTCGGCGGCCGGGTCGACGCCGCGCTCAACCTGTCGCTGGACGAGCTGCGCAGCGGGTTCCCGTCCCGGACGGTGATGGCGACAATGCAGTGCGCCGGCAACCGGCGGGCCGACATGCAGCGGGTGCGGCCCACCTTGGGCGACCCTTGGACGCCCGGTGCGGTCGGCAACGCGGAGTGGACCGGCGCGTCCCTGGCCGACGTGCTGCGCGCCGCCGGGGCCGACGAGGACGCCGCGCTGCATGTCGCCTTTGACTGCGCCGACGAGTGCAGCGTGGAGGGCAAAACGTTCCGCTACGGCGCCTCGATCCCGATCACGAAGGCGCTCAGCCCCGAGGTGCTGCTGGCCTATGCGATGAACGGCGAGGCGCTAAAGGCGGAGCACGGCGCGCCGCTGCGCGTGGTGGTCCCAGGATACGCCGGGGTGCGCAGCCCGAAATGGCTGCACACCGTCACTGTCCAGGACACGCCCAGTGCAAACCCCATCCAGGCCGACGACTACAAACTGTTCCCGCCCCATGTGACGAAAGAGACGGCCGACCCAACCAAGGGTATCACGATCAACGGCCTGCCCCTGAACAGCGCCATCTGCGAGCCGGCGCCGCACGCCCGCCTCCCGCCGGGTCCGACGATCCTGCGCGGCTACGCCATCGCGACCGACCGGAACGTGGTTCGCGTCGACGTGTCGCTGGATGGCGGCCGGACCTGGTCGCAGGCCGAGTTGGAGGACCATCGAGGCAGCCCGTGGTCCTGGACACTCTGGCGCGCGACCCTCGACCTGCCGAGGGGCGAGCACGAATTGGCCGTCCGCGCCTGGGACGACGCGGGGCAGACCCAGCCGGCGCTGCCGGACGACACCTGGAACTTCAAGGGCTACCTTTCGGCCGCCTGGCACCGCGTTCCCGTCTTGGTCGAATAGCGCCATCAGGGCGGGCTTGCGGCTTGGCTATCAGGAACGAGCCTGCGGCTTGGCTATCAGGAACGAGCCTGCGGCTTGGCTATCAGGAACGAGCCTGCGGCTCGCGGGTCTTGATCCTGGCCACCACCTCCGCGTCGGTCAGGCGCGCGTCGTAGATCGACCGGGGTTCAATGGTGCGCGACACCGCCGTCGCCGTGATGACAGCCAGCAGGGTCGGCACGATCAGCGCCCGGTCCTGCCCCGTCAGCTCCGTCATCAAGACGACGGCCGAGATGGGTCCCTGCGTCGTCGCCGCCAGCACGGCCGCAGCGCCCACGACGGCGAACGCGCCCGGTGCGTCGCCGGGAACGACCCACGACCAAGCATGACCCAGGACCCCGCCGAGCAACGCGCCCATCGCGAGCGAAGGCGTGAACAGGCCACCTGGCGTGCCACTGCCAAGGCACGCCACGGTGGCCAGCGGCTTGAGCAGCAACAGGACGAGCAGCAGGCCGGGCACCACCTGGCCTGCGAACGCCAACCCGGCGATCTCCTTGCCGTTGCCGAGCAGTTGCGGGAACCAGACCGACGCCGCGCCCAACAGCCCGAGCACGAGGACGGGCGCAACCAGGCGCCGCCACCCCTTCGGCTTGTTGCGGTCGGCCCAGGCGATGGAACGGACATAGAGCACCGAGGCGACCCCAGCGGCCGGTCCCGCAAAGCAGGCCCAGACGGCCAGCGAAACCGGACTCGGATAGGCGGGAATGGCGTAGGTCGGCGCATTCGGCATGCCCAGCAGCCATGAAACGGCGGTCGCGGCGATGGCGGTCAGCAACGCCGGCAGGATCAGCCGAAGCGCCAGCACCCCGCGCAGCACCTCCAGCGCGAACAGGGCACCCCCCAGCGGCACGCCATAGGCCGCCGCCATGCCCGCGCCGGCGCCGCACGCCACCAGAAGCCTGCGCTGCTCGTCGGACAGCCGCCCCCGGTCCGAGAAGGTGTTGGCGAGCACCGCCCCCACCTGCTTGGGCGCACCCTCCCGCCCCAGCGAGACGCCCATCCCCACCACCACGACGGACAGCAGCGCGCTGCCCAGCGTGCGAAACGCCGGCAGACGCCCGGCGGAGAACCAGATCGCCGCCGTGGTGTCGATGCCGTTGCCGCTCGACAAGCGCGTCAGGACGATCTGGCCAGCCCCGGTAACGACCCCCGCGCCAAGCAGAACGAGCACGTGCCGGGCCGGGCTGGCGTCGGAAGCCGTATTGAGCAGCGTGCCTGGCCCAGGCCACATTAGGCGCTGGACCGCCTCCAGCAGGTCGGTCAGCACGACGGCGCCGATCCCTGTGCCGAGGCCCGTCAGCAGCACGGCCAACCAGAACTTTGCGGCCCCTGGTTGGCCGAGCGTGGCCGGAATCTGGTCGCGGTCCGGAAGGGGTGACGGCAGCGGATCGACTCCGTTGGGGCGGCTCAGGCCGGGAGTACTCTCAATTCATGCCGGCACCCGGCGCCACCCGGCAAAACTACCATCCTCGGGTCACGCGATCCCCAGCGCCCTGATCAGGCCAAAACTGATCGCGCCCAGCACCATTAAGCTGAGCGTCACCGCCGCGACCACCCGCGCCCCGGCCCGTGCCACGACTTTCAGGTCGGTGCCGAGGCCCAGGGCGGCCATGGACACGATCGTCAGCAGGTTCGCGGCGGTCGCGAGCGGCACCAGGGCGGCGTGCGGCACGAGGTCCGCCGAGCGGAGCGCGGCCAGCGCCAGGAAGCCCACGATGAACCACGGCACCAGCTTGTGCAGCGGCAGCTTGCCCGGCACCGGGCGGTCGCCGGCCGTCACATGTGGCGGCGCCTCGTCCGTCTCGTCGCGCATGCGCCGGGTCAGCAACGAAAGGCCGAGCACCACCGGCCCGAGCATCAGCACCCGCACCAGCTTCACCAGCGTGCCGATGTGGACGGCCACGGTGCCGAGCGGCGCGGTCGCGGCGAGCACCTGGGGCACCGCGTAGGCCGTGAGCCCGGCCAGCACGCCGTACTGCATACCCGTCAGGTGCAGCAGCCCCGGCAGCAGCGGCAGGCCCAGCACGACGAGCACGCCCAGCACCGCGGTAAAGGCGATCGAGGCCGCCACGTCCTCGCCGTCGGCGCCGATGATCGGCGCCACGGCGGCAATGGCGGAGTTGCCGCAGATTGAGTTGCCGCAGGCCACCAGCATCGCCATGCGGCGCGGCAGGCCGAGCGCGCGGCCAATGCCGTAGCTGGCGGCGATCGCCACCACCACGATCCCTGCGATACCAGCGATCAAGAAGGGTCCGGCCGCCATGATCATCCCGGCGCTGATGGAGGCGCCGAGCAGCAAGACGGCAATTTCGAGCAGGGTCTTTGCGCTGAAGTTGATGCCCGCGGACCAGAGCTGCCCAGGGGACCAGGCGGTGCGGACGGCGGTGCCGACCAGGATGGCCAGGACCAGCGCCTCCAGCCAGGTGGCGCCGAACGCGGCGGCCTCGATCCGTTCCAGCGCCACTGCGGCGCCCGTGACGGCGAGGCAGAGCAGCAGCCCCGGCAACAGGCGGCCAAGCGGGCCACCCACGCGGGCGGGCAGGCCGATTGCGCCGGTCCTTGAGGCGGCGGGCAGGAGAGGGACGGCGGCTTGATCGGACATGGCGGCCTCCTTGGTTTGATGCCCGAGCATCGCACCATGACGCGCAACCAATCCAACAGCGATGCGCGATCCGACCAATCGCCAAGCCTGATGGGTGCGCCAGCCTTGACGCGACTGTCCGCCCATGCCGATCCTACTCGGCTCAACCCTTATAGCTCCGAGTGCGCGGAGATCGGGGGCGGGATGAGTGTGTCACTTGAGGAGGCCGGGCATGACGGTGATCCAGATTAAGCTGCCCGATGAGGTGGCGCAGCGCGCAAGGAGCGCCGGGCTGCTGTCGGACAGTGCTATTCAGCAGCTTCTAGAGGACGCCATGCGGCGTCGAGCTGGGCGCGCGTTGATGAACGCGGCGCGTGACATCCAGGAGGCCGGCATCCTTCCCATGTCGATGGAGGAGATCGACGCCGAGGTGAAAGCCCTCCGTGCCGAGCGCCGCACCCGCGAGACCGCCCATAACCAACTCCAAGGCCGCGAGCCGGGGGATGATGCGGGCCGTCCTTGACACTGATGTCGTCGTCTCGGCCCTGATTTGGGGCGGCAAGCCCTTCGCCCTGTTCCAAGCCGCGACCGAGGGCGGTCTGCTGCTCTACACATCGCCGGTTCTGCCGGAAGAGTTGCGCGACGTGCTGACGCGCGGCCATCTCGCGTCCCGGCTCGAACGCCGCCGCTCATCTGTCGAGCAAGCCTTGGCGCTCTATGCCCGCCTCGCGACAAGCGTCACGCCCACCATCATCCCTCGCGTCGTGGACGGTGATCCCGATGACGACCACGTCATTGCCGCGGCTATCGCCGCCGGAGCCGCCCTTGTCGTCTCCGGCGACAATCACCTGTTGGATCGGAACCCACTGCGCAATCCGCATCGTCAACCCGGTCGGCGCACTGGCCATCATCGGAAGTGGGGAGATCTGAACCACCATTGCTTTCAGGTCCTCGAAGACCTTGCCGGAGGCGGCGAGACCAAACACCTAGGATTGGAATTCGAAATTGTCGGGGTAGACGGCTAGAGCATCTCCAAAGGCCGTTTGCGGCGGGGCGGCGGAAAGGCCGCGTCGATCTCCGCAAAATCCTGCTCCGCCAGCCGCAGCGTCGCGGCGGCTGCATTCTGCCCGACATGGGCGCTGTCGGACGCTTTGGGGATCGAAACCACGCCGGGTTGCGCCAAGGTCCACGCGATCGCCACCTGCGCCGGGGTGGCCCCGTGCCGCCGGGCGATGTCCACCAACGCCTTTGACCGCAGCAACGCCCCGCCCTGGCCCACGGGCGAGTAGGCCATCACCGGCATCCCATGCGCCCGCGACCAGGGCAGCAGGTCGAACTCTATCCCACGGGTCCCGACATTATAAAGCACCTGGTTCGCCCCGCAGCCCGGCGGCAGCTCCGCCATGTCGGCCACGTCGAAATTGGACACGCCCCAAGCGCGGATATGCCCGGCCTCGCGCAACGCCTCGAACCCGGCCACGGTCTCGGCCAGCGGCGTGCCCCCGCGCCAGTGCAGCAAGTAGAGATCCAGGCAATCCGTCCGCAGCCGCCTCAAGCTGCGTGCGCAGGCAGCCGCCACCCCGGCGCGGGACGCATTGTGCGGATACACCTTGGACACCAGGAACACCCGGTCCCGCTGCCCCGCAATGGCGTCGGCCACCACCTCCTCCGCCGCGCCCTCGCCGTACATCTCCGCGGTGTCGACCAGGGTCATGCCGAGCTCGATGCCCAGCCGCAGCGCCGCCACCTCCTGCGCGCGGGGGCGCTGCCCCTCCCCCATGCGCCAGGTGCCCTGCCCCAGCCGCGGCATGGTTCTTGAAAGTCGCGTATAAAGTGGCGCGTCAGGCATCGGCGGCCTCCTCCGCACGGCGCAGCAGCCGCAGGAAGTTGCCGCCCCACAACGCTCCGATCTCGGCCGCGTCATACCCGCGGCGCACCAGCTCCGCCGTCAGGTTGCCGCTCTCCGAGGCGTCCCGCCAGCCGGAGAACGCGCCGCCGCCATCGAAGTCCGAGCTGATGCCGACATGCGCCAGGCCGCACCGTTTCACCACATAGTCGATGTGGTCGACGAAATCGGACACCGTCACCCCGTCCGGACGCCCGCCGGGCCGCAGGAAGCTCGGCATGGCGGTGATGTTCACCATCCCCCCGCAGTCCCGCAGCGCGTCCAGCATCAGGTCGTCGACATTGCGCGGCACGTCGCACAGCGCCCGCACGCAGGAGTGCGTCGCCAGCACCGGCGTGCGCGACAGCATCGCCGCCTGCAGCGCCCCCTGCGCGGACACGTGCGAGATGTCGACCAGCATCCCCAGCCGGTTCAGCTCCAGCACCGCCGCCCGGCCCAGCTCGCTCAGGCCGCCGTGCAGGGTCTCGCCGTCGCCCAGGTCCTTGCGCGGGTTGCTGCTGTCGGCCAGCGCGTTGTGCCCGTTGTGCGTCAAGGTCAGGTAGCGCGCCCCCTTCGCCCGGAACGCGGCCAGCATCCCAAGGTCCTCGCCCATCGCATGGCCGTTCTCGACCGCGGGGACGATCGCGATGGCCCCGTCCCGGTGCGCCGCCTCGACGGCATTGGCGGTGGTGGCGATCCGGACCCGGATGTCGCCCGCGTCCCGCGCCAGGCCGTTGATCGCGTCCAGCATGGCGAGCGCCCGGTTGCCGGCGGCTTCCCACCCCTCCGGCGTGCGCGGCCCCTGCGGCACGTAGGCGGCGAAGCACCCGGCCTTCATGCCCCCTGCCCGCATCTTCGGCGCGTCCACCCGGCGGCCGGTCTGGTCGCGCGGGCTGTCGTCGAAGAAATCCGGGCCGGTCGGCCAGGGGATGTCGATATGCGTGTCGATCGCCAGCAGCGTCGCGTGCAGTTCAGCCGGGTCCATCATGCTCAGAACCCCACGCGGTCCCCGCCCTTTAGATGCAGGATCGCCCGTGCCTCCGCAGGTGTCGCGACCTCCAGGCTCAGCTCCTCCAGGATGCGCTTGATCTTCGCCACTTGCTGGGCGTTCGACGTCGCCATCTGGCCCTTGCCGATATACAGGCTGTCCTCCAGCCCGACGCGGACGTTGCCGCCCATGATGCCGGCCATGGTGGTGAACGCCATCTGGTGCCGCCCGGCCGCCAGCACGGACCACACGTAGTCGCGGCCGAACAGCCGGTCCGCCGTCTCCTTCATGAACATCAGGTTGCGGTGCTCCGACCCGACGCCGCCCAGGATGCCGAAGATGGTCTGCACGAACAGCGGCGGCTCGACGACCTTGCGCTCCAGCATGTAGGCGAGGTTATACAGGTGCCCGATGTCGTAGCACTCGAACTCGAACCGGGTGCCGTGGCCCTTGCCGAGCATGCCGACGATGCCCTCGATGTCGCGGAACGTGTTGCGGAAGATGTGGTTGTCGGTGCCGGCGAGGTAGGGCTTCTCCCAGGCGTGCTTCCAGTCCGTGATCTTGTCCCCGGCGCGCGAGATGTTGAAGTTCATCGAACCCATGTTCAGGCTGCACATCTCCGGTTTCGCCTGCATCGGCGCCGCGAGCCGTTCTTCCAGCGTCATTTGCAAGCCGCCGCCCGTGGTGATGTTCAGCACGGCGTCGGTCGACTGCTTGATGGTCGGCAGGAAGCGCATGAACACGGCCGGGTCGGGCGTGGGCTCCCCGGTCTGCGGGTTGCGGGCGTGCAGGTGGATGATGGCGGCGCCGGCCTCGGCGGCCTCGATGGAGCTTTGGGCGATCTGCTCGGGCGTGATCGGCAGGGCGTCGGACATGCTAGGCGTGTGGATGGCGCCGGTGATGGCGCAGCTAATGATGACCTTGCCGGACATGGTGGTTTTCCCCCGTGATGGTGCTGCCATGATGTTGCACCGGCCGCCGCCGCTCCGCTACCCTTGTCGGCGGAGGCCGGGCCGGTGTATGTCGTGCGGTGTGTGTCCGCGTAGCTCAGCAGGATAGAGCACAGGATTCCTGGTTGCGAAATTGGGCGCGGCGCCCGGAAACGGCGCCGTGGATCCGCTCAAAGTCGGGGAACGCTTCGGCCGCTTGCGCCATGCCGATCCCGAGCCAAGCCGGGGCGAAAGCCGCGGAAGGTGTAGAGACTGGACGGGCGGCGCCTAAGGGAACCCGGCGGAAGCGGGGGTCCTATGGTGAAGGGACAGTCCAGACCACGAACGCCCGGCGCTTTGGGCGGCGGCGAAAGCCGAAGTGGGATGAATCCTGGGGCCGTGGGTTCGAATCCCGCCGCGGACACCAAACGCATCGTCGCGGCACCTTCCCATGCCGGCCCGTTCCGGCGCATGTTCGCCGCCAGTCGGAACGAGCCAGAGTCCGCGCAGGAGGGAAGCATGCCCGACGCCATGACAAGCGGAGCGCCGCGCTCGAAGGTCGCCACCGTGCTCCGGGTGACCAGCGGCAACTTCCTCGAAATGTTCGATTTCTTCCTGTTCGGGTTCTACGCCACCTACATCGCCAAAGCGTTCTTCCCGGCCGGCAGCGAGTTCGCCTCGCTCATGTTCACCTTCATGACCTTCGGCGCCGGGTTCCTGATGCGCCCGCTCGGCGCGGTGTTCCTCGGCGCCTACGTCGACCGCATCGGCCGTCGCAAGGGGCTGATCACCACCCTTTCGATCATGGCCTGCGGCACCATCCTGATCGCTTTCGTGCCGGGTTTTGAGACCATCGGCCTGCTGGCGCCCGTCCTCGTGTTGATCGGGCGCCTGCTGCAGGGCTTCTCGGCCGGCGTCGAGCTGGGCGGCGTCTCGGTCTACCTGTCCGAGATGGCGACGCCGGACCACAAGGGCTTCTGGGTCTCTTGGCAGTCCGGCAGCCAGCAGGTCGCCATCATGTTCGCCGCCGTCATCGGCTTCTTCGTCAACCGGTTCCTGATGCCCGTCGACATAGTGGCCTGGGGCTGGCGCATCCCGTTCTTCATCGGCTGCATGATCATCCCGTTCCTGTTCTACATTCGCCGCTCGCTTGAGGAGACGCCGGAGTTCCTCGCCCGCAAGCACCGGCCCACCCTCGCCGAGACCTTCGCCTCGCTCGGGCGCAACTGGCGGATCGTCGGTCTTGGGATGCTGCTGGTGGCGATGACCACGATCTCGTTCTACACCATCACGGTCTACACCCCGACCTTCGGCAAGAACGTGCTGAAGCTTTCCGACACCGACAGCCTCGTCGTCACCTTCTGCGTCGGCCTGTCCAACTTCATCTGGCTGCCGGTGATGGGGGCGCTGTCGGACCGGATCGGCCGGCGGCCGATCCTGCTGGTGTTCTCCGCCCTCACCCTGCTCACCGCCTACCCGGCGCTCGCCTGGCTCGTCGACAACGCCTCGTTCGTCAACATGCTGGTCACGCTGCTGTGGCTGTCGTTCCTGTATGGCGCCTACAACGGCGCCATGGTGGTCGCGCTGACCGAGATCGTGCCGGCGAGCGTGCGCACGGCTGGGTTCTCGCTGGCCTACTCGCTCGCGACCGCGCTGTTCGGCGGGTTCACGCCGCTGGTGTCCACCTGGCTGATCGAGGCCACCGGCAACCGCGCTGCGCCGGCGTTCTGGATGGCGTTCGGCGGCGCGTGCGGGCTGGTCGCGACCTTGCTGATCTATCGCGAGGGCCGGACCCAGGTCGCCGCGGCTGAGGGCGCGTCGGCCTAGCGCCGGCGTTCCGCAAAGAAAGCATGGTGATGAAAAGACGGCCGCTCATATCCGGGGCCGCGGCGCTCGGCCTCGCCGCCGCTGTTTCCCTGGCCGGCGCCGTCCAGGCGGCCGAGGTCCATGTCGTCAGTTCCGGCGGGTTCGCCGCCGCCTACCGGGCGCTCGCCCCCGAGTTCGAGCGGGAAACCGGCAACACCCTCGTCATCGGCTGGGGTCCGTCGATGGGCCAGACCGTGGACGCCGTGCCCGCCCGGCTCGCGCGCAACGAGCCCGTCGACGTGCTGATCATGGTCGGCTACGCCCTGGGCCAGTTGGTCGACCAGGGCAAGGTGTCGGCGGCCAGCCGGGTCGACCTCGCGCAGTCTGGCATTGGCGTCGTCGTAAGGGCGGGCGCGCCCCGGCCCAATATCGGCAGCGTGGACGCGCTGCGGCGCACCCTGCTCGCGGCCAAGTCGATCGCCTACTCGGACAGCGCCAGCGGCGTCTATATCCAGAACGAGATGTTCAAGCGCCTGGGCATCGCCGAGCAGATGGCCGGCAAGGCGCGGATGATCCCCGCCGAGCCGGTCGGCGCCGTGGTGGCGCGCGGCGACGCCGAGATCGGTTTCCAGCAGATCAGCGAGTTGCGGCCCATTAAGGGCATCGACCTGGTCGGCCCGCTGCCGCCCGAGGTGCAGCAGGTCACGGTGTTCTCCGCTGGTATTTTGTCCAATAGCCGCGAGCCGGAGGCGGCCGGGGCGCTGATCCGCTTCCTCGCGTCCCCCGTGGCTGCCGGCGCCATCGCCGAGAGTGGCATGGAGCCTTTGGGGGCTGCGGCGCGGCGGTAGTCCGGCCCACTGACTCGGCGTGGCCCATCCGCGCTGACGGACTGCTTTGAAACACTACGATTTTTGCTTAATGCTGAGAACTCAGCTTCCACCGTACCTGGTTACAGAGACGGAAGTTCGTCGATGATGTGCAACACCCGAAGCTGCGGCACAGCGTTGACGGCCAGGTCGTAGTAGCTTTGGTATCGCTCCACGCCGACGCATGAGTAGCCGACGGCTTCGGCAGCCGCGACGGTGGACCCGGACCCGGCGAACGGATCGGCGAGCACGCCAGCGCCGAGGGGCAAGATAGCGCGGACAAGCTGGCGCATAAGGCTCTGCGGCTTCAGCGAAGGGTGGTCGGCGATCGCCCTTTCGCGCTTGGGAGTGCGCTCGCTCAGGATTACGTCGCTGAATGGGTTTCCGTCCGGCTTGTGCCGCAGGCCGCCGGTGCCGTAGGTTGCGAGGCACTCGCGAACGGTCATCTTCGGCGGCATGGGCTTGCGGAACAGTCCCCACGGCTCGTAGCCGCCGCGCGGCAGGGATGCCACTTTCGGAAACTCCCCCTCGCCGAGCTTGGGCTTGTCGCCGCCACGCAAGGTCTGCACCAGGCGGACCACCTCGGTCCGAAACTCCAGCCCGCCCTCGACCAGTGCGCCGAACACCAGTTGGCTCAGGAATGAGTTGCCGGCGACCATCACGTGCGCACCCGGCTTCAGTGCCGGCAGCGCCGCCGCCGCGAAGTCCCGGAAGAACCGGCGCAGGGTTGCGCGTTGCTTGTCGTTGAGCGCGGTGAACCGGGGCAGCGGGGCGCGGGCGCTGCCGTCGAACGAGGGCGGGATGCGCCAGATGCCGGCCCCTCCAGACAGCATTTTTTCGATCTGATCGAGCTCATACTCCTCGACGCCATACGGCGGGTCCGACACTATCCCGTCGAGGCTGTCGGGCGGCACCCTGGACAGCCATTCAAAGGCGTCGGCGTGGACCAGGAGGGACTTGCCGAAACGCATGGAGCGGTAGTCGAATGCGAGCGGGTGCTGTGCCTCGGCGTTCATCCTGGCCTCCGCGGCCTGGGCGGCGGCGAGGGCTGGGAACGGTAGTTGTCCCACATCTCAGCAAACAACGCTATGAGGCGGATGTTCCTGCGGGCGGCTTCGGTGCGGAACGCTGTCGCAAGCTCCGGCGCAAGCCGCAGGGACACGACGATCGATGCAGCCGCCTTGTCGCCTTTGCTGCCGTCGTCCATGAACCCGGCTCCAAAAGACGTCTAGACGTCTTTTTTAGGGCACCACGTTTATTTGAGCAAGGCACGCTGCTTAGCCTGGCGGACCAGGCGACCTCATGCGTCCAACACCGAATCAACGCCGTCTTAGACTTTTTTGCTGCACCGGCCCTATTGTCTCACACCTAAACAGACCGATAAAGACGCCACAAGGGCACCAGACCCGGCCAAAGGAGAGGAACGCATGCTCGACACCATTCAGACCACGCTCGAAAACGCAGTGATGGATGACGCCGGCACCGGGCTGTTCCGCTGCAAGCGCAACATCTTCACCGACCCCGAGCTGTTCGAGCTCGAGATGAAATATATCTTTGAGGGCAACTGGATCTACATGGCGCATGAGAGCCAGATTCTGAACAAGAACGACTACTTCACCACTTTCATGGGCTGCCAGCCGGTGTTCATCGCCCGCAACCGCAACGGCGAGCTGAACGCCTTCATCAATGCGTGCAGCCACCGCGGCGCGATGCTGTGCCGGCACAAGAAGGGCAACAAGGCCGCCTACACCTGCCCGTTCCACGGCTGGACGTTCAACAACTCCGGCAAGCTGCTGAAGGTGAAGGACGCCGACGGCGCCGGGTATCCCGAGCAGTTCAACAAGGACGGCTCGCACGACTTGACGAAGGTGCCGCGATTCGAAGCCTACCGCGGCTTCCTGTTCGGCAGCCTGAACCCGGACGTCGTGCCGCTGCGCGAGCACCTGGGCGAGGCCGCGAAGATCATCGACATGATCGTCGACCAGTCGCCGGACGGGCTTGAGGTCGTGCGCGGCACGTCGAGCTACGTTTACGACGGCAACTGGAAATTGCAGACCGAGAACGGCGCCGACGGCTACCACGTCAGCGCCGTCCACTGGAACTATGCCGCCACCACCAACCGCCGCAAGACCGCCGCGGTGGCCGACGCAGTGCGGGCGATGGACGCGACGAGCTGGGCCAAGCAGGGCGGCGGCTTCTACTCGTTCGAGAACGGACACCTGTTGCTGTGGACGAAGTGGTCCAACCCGGAGGACCGGCCGCTGTTCGAGAAGCGCGAGCAGTTGATCGCCGAGTTCGGCCAGGCCCGCGCCGACTGGATGATCGGCAATTCCCGCAATTTGTGCCTATATCCGAACGTCTACCTGATGGACCAGTTCAGCTCGCAGATACGCACCTACCGCCCGCTCGCGGTCGACAAAACGGAGGTGACGATCTACTGCATCGCGCCGAAGGGCGAGAGCGACGCCGCCCGCACCCAGCGCATCCGGCAATATGAGGATTTCTTCAACGCGAGCGGCATGGCGACGCCCGACGACCTGGAGGAGTTCCGCGCCTGCCAGATCGGCTACATGGGTTCGGCGGCGCAGTGGAACGACCTGTGCCGGGGTGCCGCGCACTGGATTTCCGGGGCGGACGAGGGAGCAAGGTCGATCGGCCTGGAGCCGCTGATGAGCGGGGCCAAGACCGAGGACGAAGGGCTGTTCGCCGTGCAGCACCGCTACTGGATGGACACCATGCAGCGCGCCTTGGCCAAGGACCGGGTTTCGCTGGCCTGAACCGCGACGCGCATACCTGAACCAGCGGGGACCACCCTATGCCATTGACCCCCACGCTTTTGACCATCGAGGACTTGCGTCAGTTTCTATACCGCGAAGCGCGCTTCCTCGACGACAAGGAGTGGGACAACTGGCTGGCGCTGTACGCGCCAGACGTGCAGTTCTGGATGCCCGCCTGGGACGACGACGACAAGCTCGTCAGCGACCCGGCGCGCGAGGTCTCGCTGATCTACTACCCGCACAAGGGCGGGCTGGAGGACCGGGTGTTTCGCATCCGCACGGAACGGTCGAGCGCCACCAGCCTGCCGGAGCCGCGGACGTCGCACAACATCAGCAACGTCGAAATCATCGAGCAGGATGAAAGCACCTGCAAGTTGCGGTTCAATTGGCTGACGCTGAATTTCCGTTACAAGACCACCGACACCTACTTCGGCACGTCATACTATACGCTCGATATTTCAGGCGAAGCACCGCTGATCAAAGACAAGCGGGTCGTGCTGAAGAACGACTACATCCACCACGTCATCGACGTCTACCACATCTAGGCTTAAGGGGCAGCATGGGCCACACGGTCGCGCTCAACTTCGAGGACGGGGTCACCCGGTTCATCGATTGCGTGGGCAACGAGACGGTCGCGGATGCGTCGTACCGCGTCGGCATCAACATCCCGCTCGACTGCCGGGACGGGGCGTGCGGCACCTGCAAGTCCTTCGTCGAATCCGGCACGTACGACGGCGGCGACTATATCGAGGACGCGCTGACCGACGAGGAGGCGGCGCAGGGCTACGGCCTCGCCTGCCAGATGCGGCCGAAGTCGGACCTGGTGCTGCGCGTCGCGGCCTCGTCCGACGCCTGCAAGACCAAGCCGGCCGCGCATGCGGCGGAGATCGCCGGCCTCACCCGTTTGTCGGACAGCACGACGGTGTTCTCCGTCCGCATCGGGACCGGGCCGCTTGCCTTCCTGCCAGGCCAGTACGTCAACATCCAGGTGCCGGGCAGCGAGCAGCGGCGTTCGTATTCGTTCAGCTCGCCGCCGGGCGCCGCGGAGGCCGAGTTCCTGGTCCGCAACATCCCCGGCGGGCTGATGACCACCTTCCTTGAGGGCGCGCAACCCGGCGCGGCGCTGACCTTCACCGGCCCGGTTGGCAGCTTCTACCTGCGCGACGTCAAGCGTCCCGTGCTGATGCTGGCCGGCGGCACCGGGTTGGCGCCGTTCCTGTCGATGCTGGAGCGACTGGCCGAGACCGGCGCGGCGCATCCGGTCCACCTGGTTTATGGCGTGACCCATGACGCCGATCTGGTGCAGGTGGAGCGGCTGGACGCCATCGCCGCCCGGCTGCCCAGCTTTAGTTTCGCGACCTGCGTTGCCGACGGTGTCAGCGCCCATCCGCGTAGGGGCTATGTGACCCAGCACCTTGACCCCAGGCATCTGAATGCCGGCGATGTCGACGTCTACCTGTGCGGGCCGCCTGCCATGGTCGAGGCGGTGCGCGGTTATTTCGGCGAGCAGGGCATCACTCCGGCTAGCTTCCACTTTGAAAAGTTCTCGCCGAGCGGCGTTGTGACGGGATCGGCGTAGCCGACGTGGCCAGCGAGGCCAATGTAATTGGCGGAAATACCTGGCCTAGCAGGTTCAAAGGCAAGGTCGCCGTCGTCACCGGGGCGGCGCAGGGCATCGGGCGCGACGTTGCGCTGCGCCTGGCGCGCGAGGGTGCCCGCGTGTGCCTCGCCGACCGGTCGGAACTGGTGCATGAGGCGGCGCAGGAGGCCGGCGGCGACGCGCTCGCCGTGGTCGCGGACATGGAGCGGTACGCCGACTGCCGCGGGCTGATGGAGGCCGCGCATAGACGGTTCGGCCGGCTGGACATCCTCGTCAACAACGTCGGCGGCACGATTTGGGCCAAGCCCTTCGGCGAGTACGAGGAGGCGCAGATCGAGGCCGAAATCCGCCGCTCATTGTTTCCAACGCTGTGGTGCTGCCATGCCGTGCTGCCGGCCATGTTGGCGCAGGGCGGCGGCGTCATCGTCAACGTGTCCTCGGTCGCGACCCGCGGGGTGAACCGGGTGCCGTATGCGGCGGCGAAAGGCGGGGTGAACGCGGTCACGGCCGGACTCGCCTGGGAATACGCTGAACACGGCATCCGGGTGAACGCCGTTGCCCCCGGCGGCACCGACGCGCCGCCCCGCCGCATCCCGCGCAACGCCGCGACGCCGACCGAGCAGGAGCAGGCCTGGTATCAGCAGGTCGTCGACCAGACGACCGCTTCCACTTTCCTGAAGCGCTATGGCACAATCGGCGAGCAGACCGCTGCCATACTGTTCCTGGCGTCCGACGAAGCATCCTACATCACGGGCGTCACCCTGCCGGTGGCGGGCGGCGATCTGGGTTAACTAAATTGAAAGGGAAGAACGCTATGACACTCTCCATCCTCGAAAACAGCCCAACCAAGGACCTCCTCAACAAGCTCAGTGGCCTCGACGTCCCCGGCGGCAATGACCGCTTGAAGCGCGTCGTGCAGCGCGTCGTCTCCGATCTTTTCCAGACGATCGAGGAGTTTGACGTGACGCCGGCCGAGTTCTGGGCCGCCATTGGCTACTTGACCGAGGTTGGTCAGCGCAACGAGTTCGGATTGCTGGCCCCAGGACTGGGCCTTGAGCACTTCCTCGACCTGCGCTTCGACGAAAAGGAGAAGCAGGCCGGGCTAGAGGGCGGCACGCCGCGCACCATCGAAGGCCCGCTCTATCTGGCCGATGCCCCGTTGTCGAAAGGCGAGGCCCGGCTGGACGATGGCAGCGAACAAGGGGAAGTGCTGTTCATGGAGGGGCAGGTCCGCGACACCGACGGCAAGCCGGTCGGGGGCGCGATCGTCGATGTGTGGCACGCCAACACGCTCGGCGGCTACTCGTTCTTCGACCCGAGCCAGCAGCCCTGGAACCTGCGCCGCCGCATTGAGACCGACGTGGAGGGGCGCTACCGCTTCCGTTCCATCCTGCCGGCCGGCTACGGCTGCCCGCCGGACGGGCCGACGCAGAAGCTGCTGACTCTGCTTGGCCGGCATGGGCAGCGCCCGGCGCACGTGCATTTCTTCGTCTCGGCGCCGGGCTACCGGCAGCTCACGACGCAGATCAACATCGCTGGCGACAAGTTCCTGTATGACGACTTCGCCTTCGCCACGCGCGACGAGCTGATCCCCGCCGTCACCCGGCACGCTGACGGGACCGACCCGAAGGCAGAGGGGCTGAACGCGCCGTGTTCGGAGATCAAGTTCGACTTCACCTTGAACCGCGAGGTGGCGAGCCTGCCGGATACCGTCGTGGTGCGCGAGCACGCCAAGGCCGCGTAGCCCGGTGCCGGACCCGCTCCACGCCGTTCCGGGCGACCTCGCCCGGGATCTGGCGATCGTCTCGATTACGAGCACCATCGTCGACGTGCCGACGGTGCGGCGGCACAAGCTGTCCAACACCTCGCTGACGGCGCAGAGCTACGTCATCGTGCAGGTCCGGCTGGCGAACGGCGTCGAGGGCGCGGGCGAGGCCGCGACCCTCGGCGGACCCCGCTGGAGCGAGGAGAGCGTCGAGGGCATCAAGGCCACGGTCGACACCTACCTGGCGCCGGCGCTCATCGGACGCCGCGCCGACCTGGTCGAGGCCGCGGGCGCGCAGATGGACTTGGCGGCGAAGCGCAACAACGCCGCCAAGGCCGCGGTCGAGACGGCGTTATGGGACGCGCTCGGCCGAACGCTCGGCCTGCCGGTGACGGCCCTGCTGGGCGGCGCGGTGCGGGACCGGGTGCCGGTGCTGTGGACACTGGCGTCCGGCGACCCGGTGCAGGAGGTCGAGGAGGCCGGGCGCAAGCTGGAGGCCCGGCTGCACCGCACCTTCAAGGTCAAAATTGGCGCGTTGGAACCCGCTGCCGACATGGCGCGCATGCGGCATCTGGCCCTGGCTCTGAAGGGCCGGGCCGAGCTGATCGTCGACGCGAACCAGGCGTGGGACGAAACGGTGTCCGCCCGCTGCCTGCCGCAGTTGGACGAGATGGGCGTGCGCCTGGTCGAGCAGCCGGTGCCGGCCTGGAACCTCCCCGCCATGGCCCGGCTGCGCGCCCGCCCGCGCACGCCGCCGCTGCTGGCGGACGAATGCGTGTTCACCGTGCATGACATGCTCGCGGTCGGCGCTGCGGGCGCGGCTGACGCCGTGTCGTTGAAGCTCGTGAAGCACGGCGGCCTGCTCGGGCTGAAGCGGGTGGCCGCGGTTGCGGAGGCGGCGGGGATCGCGCTGTATGGCGGGTGCCTGTTGGAAAGCTCCGTGGGTGCCGCTGCGCATCTGCAGGCATTCGCCACGCTGCGGGAACTGGCCTGGGGCTGCGAGCACTTCGGCCCGCAAATCCTGGTCGGCGACCTAGTGACGGAGCCGTTGCGCTTCGAGGATTTCCATGTGCATTTGCCGGCTGGTCCCGGCATTGGCGTCGTGCTGGATCAAGACAAGCTCCGCGCCTACGCGCGCCAATAAGGACCGAACGATGCTGTACCACGTGCAAATGGACGTCCATGTGCCGCGCGACATGGACTCCGGCGCATTCGACCGGCTGAAAGCCGCGGAGAAGGCGCAGGCCGAAGCGTTGCAACGCGAAGGCAAGTGGCGGCACCTGTGGCGGATCGCTGGGCAATACGCCAACATCAGCGTATTTGACGTGGCGAGCCACGACGAGCTGCACACGATCCTGTCGGGCCTGCCGCTGTTCCCGTTCATGACGGTCAGCGTGACCCCGCTGGCGCAGCATCCCTCCGCCATCCAGAAGGAGTGACCAACGCGCTCACCGGCGTAGAATAGTGGACGCGCCTATCAGCGCGATGCCCCTCCTTTTCGTGAGCATCTGGGCGACCGGCTTCGTCGTGGCCCGGCTGGTCGCGCCGCATGTGGACCCCCTCACCTTCCTGGTCTACCGCTTCGTGCTCAGCGCGTCGGCGTTCGCCGGCATCGCAGCCGCGGTCCGTGCCCCTTGGCCCCGCGGCGTGCGCGGCTGGCGCGATGCGCTGGTCGCGGGGGTGCTGATACAGGGCATCTACCTCGGCGGCGTGTTCTGGTCGGTGCGGCACGGCCTGCCGGCGGGCATCTCGGCGCTCGTCACCGGGTTGCAGCCCCTGCTGACGGCGATGCTGGCTTTCCCGTTGCTGGGCGAGCGGGTGGGCGCCCACCGCTGGGCAGGCATCGGGCTCGGCTTCGGCGGCGCGCTGCTGGTGTTGCAGCCGCAACTGCGCGCCGGACCCGGCGGCGTCCTCATTGCGCCGCTGCTGGCGTGCGGCGCGGGGATGGTCGCGATAACGCTTGGCACCATCTGGCAGAAGCGCACGGCGTCGACGGCCGACCTGCGGACCAACGCGGCGGTGCAGTTCATCGGCGCGGCCGTGGTCACGACTCCGGTCGCGGCGCTGACCGAGGCCGGGCGGTTCGACGCGAGCTGGCAGGCCTGGACCGGGCTGGCCTGGGCGGTGTGCGGGCTGTCGCTGGGCGCGATCTCGCTGCTGCTCATCCTGATCAAGCGCGGCGCCGTGGCCGGGGTCGCGTCGTTGTTTTACTTGGTGCCGCCGGTTGTGGCCGTGCTGGCTTTCGCGCTGTTCGGCGAGCAGCTTTCGGCGGTGCAGGTCGCCGGCATGGCCGTCGCCGCGACCGGGGTTGCGGTTGCCAGCCGCGGCTGAGCCGGCGCTCAACCTGCGATCTCGAATGGCGATACCCTTCGCGGCGATTTGCCATGTCCAGATTGGCCAAGGGCCTCGGCATCGAAGCCCGGTTCGTAGGCGGGTCAGGCCATAATGATGAAAGCAGCCCCCGAAGGAGCCGCAATCATAGCTTCTCTGCTCGCCGTCTCAGGCGCGGCGCTGCCGCAGCAGGCCGACGCCGACCAGGCCAGATGCCAACAGAACGAGTGAGATTGGCTCCGGCACGGGGACACTGTCAGTCAGGATGACCTTGGTATAATCGGACGAGGCGTTGAGACCAGTGATGTTCCCGTCGCGATAGCCGCCGGCGCCATTGACGGTATGCCAGCAGAGCCGGTCGGCGCCGGCGTTCTCGTCGCACTGGTTCTTAAGGACCGCCTCGCCCAGACCCGCAAAGCCGACGGAATAATTATCGGCATAATACCATTCGGTTCCATTCGCGACATGGGTGACGCCGTTGTTCGCCGCGCCCGTATTGAACGTGACGTCGGCAAGCGGCGCCCAGGCCAGTAGATCGAAAGTGCTGCTTCCCGTGGCCATGGCGGCGTACATAATATCGGGTCCGGCACACTCCCCGAGCGCCGTGCCCGCGCTGTTGCCTAATGGCGTCGCATAGGTTGCTGAGTAGCAGACCGACCAGCCTCCAGAGGTTACCGTCGACTCGGACACCGAGAACTGCACGCCTGATGGCGCATAAGAGGGCGTCGCCATGACCTCTCCCATCATGGCCATGGAGAGCGTCGCGACGGCAGCCAGAAAGCTTCGCATGAAACTTGTTCCTTTGTTAATGTTCCTTAGCAATTTCGAGAAACGCAGGTATCGTGCCAATTATAATTTTTGGCTCTTATTGGGTTCCGGGGTGGTGACGGGTCCGTCACGCAACCAGGCCAGCGATGAGTGCGCCGAGCAGGGCTTTGCCGCGTCGGCGCGCATTGTGCA
>JAABUP010000863.1_pt1 | contig 65048 bp, 95 predicted proteins | sample 5559201 | NCBI WGS metagenome assembly JAABUP01 (sample SAMN10711887, study PRJNA513373) | rock metagenome | isolation source: Antarctica rocks | place: Antarctica
TGTTTCACAACAGCCCATGTTTCTCCAGAGTACAGCAGAACTGACATGACAATGCATTGAAAGAATTGCATTTTAACAGACAGGGTCAAAGCCCTAGAGGACCAGATGTCTGTGCTTCATATGATCTGTGCTTCATATGATCATCTGGATCTTGGTAGTGTCAATGCAAGGTTAGCGCTGCAATGATGCAGAGTTTGAGGCAAATCCTCCAGCATTCGTGAAAATACCAGAAAGAAGCTCAGCTTCAAATGCGAACGCACACACAAATACGTTCAGGTTCAAGTGCAAACGCACTTTCCCAAGGTTAGTCGCAAGCCCCAACGGTTAATGTAATAGTGTACGCACCGAGTTGACAAAAAGAGGTTCGATGTTTGTGACGGATGTGAGTTTCGATCTCACGACCTCCAGTGCCACAAACTGACGCGCTTCCAGCAGCGCCAATCCGTCGTGGCTTGAACCAGGTGTAATCCTGGTGAATCATCACTTTGTGCCAAGAAGCCAAATCTTGGTGTATTATCTCCATATAATGCTGTCCAAATGAAATGCCTCAGCAGGAGATGAGCAGTAGCAACAGGTGTTTCGTTGGACTGAAGAGCACACACAGATGTTGTTTCTAACAGCATGATAGACTTGATAATTGTATCAGGCTGCCACGCCAGGCCAGGAACGCTGTGCAAAACCATTAGAGACTGCCTTAGCTGTTACCTGTAACATGTATACAGCTATAATGCATACCACAATGTTATAGCTATAAGACTACCACGTTGGGTTTGGACTTGGTGCAACGCTGGGCAAAACCCCTATTGAACGCAAATTTACATACAGATACACTTGCCTATAAACAACCACCAGTGACGTGTTTTCAAATGGCTTGAGTGGACAATGGGCAACAAGCAAAGGGTGAAAGGTAGTGCCCAGTGGGTAGTGGGCCCAGATAGTGTGCAGTGGGCAGTGGGCAGTGGGCAGTGGGCAGTGAGCAGTGAGCAGTGAGCAGTGAGCAGTGAGCAGTGAGCAGTGAGCAGTGAGCAGTGAGCAGTGAGCAGTGAGCAGTGAGCAGTGAGCAGTGAGCAGCGAGCAGTGAGCAGTGAGCAGTGAGCAGCGAGCACTGGGCAGCATTCAAATGGGACGTCCTTGTCGACAAGGCAAAGCACATGTGGAAGGACAGGTTAGGCTACTCAGCTTGGTATAAGCCCATAAGATGCTGGAAATGTTTTGAAAACTGCATGTTTGCAACAGATACTCACTGCACTTTGCAACGTTGTTAACAGCATCCATCAAAAGCTCCTGGGTCATACTCCAGGTTGGCCCACACCTGTGCATTTGGCATGTCATGGCATGTGAGCTTGCCTTAAACAGTACAAACAGAGGCAACACAGTTGTAAAGATGCTGGCTGCTGTGTAGCGTGGGCAGTCACGATGTTGAGAGTCAGAATTGCTGAGACAGCACATGCTGCAAGGCAGCAGACTCCGAGTCAGACCTCTAAATTTTTAAGTCATAAACCGTGAACATGTTCACAGCATTTGGCATCAGCACAGAGTTGCCCAGAAGGCAAATTAAATTTGGCTGTCTGGCCACCAAAGCAACCATGATTGAACAAGCAGAGCATTAATCTCCGCGCACATCATCTATGCGGTGCTGACTCCTGAGTGCTGCCTGCTGAAGTTGACTGCAAATCACAAAATTGGGGCAATGCACCAATCTTCACAGGCTGCGGGCGCACCTGGCTTTACATCTTAAGCAGGAAGTACGCACATGCAGGAAGCACACACATGCAGGAAGCACACACATGTAGTCCATTCCAGGGTGGAACGGACACAACCCAGTTTGAAATAAAGCAGGGCAAAGCTGAACACGCAAGTACTATGTTAGTGTGCTTGAGCGTAGCCAGCGCCCAGATGCTGTTACTGATGTCCTCTGGAGAAAAGTTGGGCAGCTCGTGTAACACATGGCAGCACAGAAGGCTCAGGAAGTCTGAAGGGGGGCTGTGAGCCAGGTTGGTATAAGGCCATATCATCTTACAATGCTCTGTGGCTGGAAAGTGCTGATCAGGGCGCAGCTGTTCAGCGCTGCAGCTCCCATCACCTCTGGATGCAGCTTGCCTGCACATCAAGAATAGAGATTGAGAAGTGCTGCAGATGAAGCATGTAGGCTGGCACAGATACAGCGCTTCTTGGCTACACTGTCTGCTAATCAGAGCTTGGCTGTCTGATGATGCTGCTTTCATCATCACTGTACACAGCATTGGGCGTCAGCACAAAGTTGCCCAGAAGGCATGCATCATGAAACATATGGCACTGCCCATCTGCTTCTGCGGCAGAAGCTGTCACAAGAGGCAATGCTACCATGTTTGCTTGTGCCATCCAGACAATGGGCTGCATTGCGCCATAAGACTTGAGCATTGGCAGGAAGGCTTACTTTGTCGGCAATGCTCTGCCCATTGACAGATTGCAGCTTGCTCATGGCAATGGCTGCCACTGCATCCAGCAGCCTCACATGCAGCACTTTCAGCTTGCTGAAACCCCATGCTGTGCTGCTCAGAGCCTCTGGGTATAAGCTGAGCATTAATCTCCCTGCTTGGCATTCAGTAACAAGCAAGGTTGATAAATGGTGGCGCAATGGTCAGTAGCTGTGTCTCTGGTAAGCAGCCGCAAGCCCCTCTTCACGGCTCAGGTGTGCGGTGGTCCTTGGTGCATCAGCCCTTGATGCAGGTTGCCTAATATTAGTGCCTGCAAAGTTTGGCTATATAATGATGCTGCTTTGGCATGTCTGGACGCAGCATGCCTGCAGATGCAGATCAGTGTCAGCTTGGCATTCAGCAATAGGTTGATAAATGGCGGCGCAATGGTCAGTAGCTGTAACTCTGTTAAGCGGGCGCAAGTCCCTCTTCAGGGGTCAGCTGTGCAGTGTTGCTTGGTACATTAGCCCGTTGCCTGAGCCAAAAAGATTGGCAGCTGGTTCAGGCAAAACATGCAGGCTCCAATGTCTGAGCTGCATTCAAAGATCAGGACAGGCTCGCTTCGGCTTGGCTGTGCTGCAATGCTGCTTCCATGGAACCAGCTTGGTTGTAGAGAAGATCCCATTAACAAGTCATGACAGCATCAGGGCTGTGAACCTTTGTTGCTGAACAAGATGCAGGTGTTGATGACTCAAGTGACAGCTGCTTATCACTAGTATTGAGATGAGCTGCTGCACCTTGATTTTTATTCAGATAGCGTGTGGTTAAGCATGCACTACATGCATCATTTGATGATCATCGTGTGCAGCATTGGTGATTGTGGCAGTCATCCTCTTGATAGTATGGATCGCAAATACAGGATCTCATAGTAACTCATAGATGCGCTGATTTGCAAAGCCTGGTAAAATGCCTGGATCATAGAGATACTGCGTCAGACGTAGTGAGCAGCAAGCAAGCTTGTGGTAGGCTGCGCAATGCATCGAAATGCATTCAATGCTTTCAATGCTTTCAATTTGAAAGCATCTGGCAGTTGTTATCAGCACTGTCTGCTTAGTGGAACAACAGAATAGGGTTACATACCCAGCTTGGCGTAGGCCTATAAGATGTTGGAAATGTTTTGGGGACTATACTCGTAAGAGCTTGCACATGATACTCGCTGCACTGTGCAACAGCATTCGTCAAAGCTCTTGGATCATATCCCAATTTGGCATAGGTTTGAACTTGTATATGCATGACGCATTGGCATGTCAATATATGAGAGCTTGCCAACCCAATTAGGACACAGCACAAGCAGAGACAAGATGCTAGCTGCTGTGCAGCTGTGGGCAGCCGTGATGTTGAGAGTCAGACAAGCTAAGACAGCACATGCTAAGATGCAAGGCAGCACATGCCTGATGATACAAAGAATGAACATATACACAGCATTTGGCGTCAGCACAGGACTGCCCAGAAAGCACACCATGCAAAATTTGGTCCTGAGCTGTATACACTGTGCCTCCACTGCACTGCAAGACTCAAGCAGGAAGGCTTACTGTGTGGATAATGTTCTGCCCATTCAATGCTTGCAGCTTTCTGAGAGCAATGGCCGCCACGTGGCGGTGCACTGCATCCAACAGCCTCTCATGCAGCACTTCAAGAAACCCCACACTGTGTTGCTCAAATCCTGTGGGTATACACAGCACTTGGGCAGATTGCAGTCTGATAACATGCTTTGCCAACCATGTCACAGGCCCAACACTGTATTGCTTGAGGCCATAACTACATGTTCAATGACAAAAGCGCTTGGAGAAGTGGAACATTAATCTCCATACCTTCCGCATACATGTTGTTGTTGTTGGTACATTGCCTGCCAAACCAGGACCTGATACAGGAGCCTACTCAGGAGTCCTGAATCAAGACTGAGTCCTGAGTCAGGACTGTACATACCTGACCTCACGGGAGACAACACAAATGTGTGAATGAATTAACACAGCAAGTGCACACCAAGACAAAGCTGATGCTCGTATGCCAAAATCAGTCAGAGCCCAGCTACATTGCCCCACCATGCCGCAAATAGTGTAGCCCAGCATGAGCAAGATGGCGGGCACAGTGTATAGGGCTGCAAGCAAACCTGGCTTTACATCTCATACAGGAAGCACATACATGCAGTCCAGTCCAGGCCTGCCCTAGGGCGCAACAGTCACAGCCCAGTTGAAACAAAGCAGAGCAAAGCTGATCAGAAGACGCAAGTACCCTGTTGATGTGCTTCAGCGCAGCCAGCGCCCAGATTGTTTTACTGATGTCCTGAGGAGAGAAGTTGGGCAGCACATATAATGCATGGCAGCACAGATGGGTCAGATAGTCGGAAGGGGGGCTGTGAGCCAGGGCGGCATAGGCCCATATCACGTTAAAAACGCTCTGTGGCTGGAAAGTGCTCATCAGCTCTGCAGCTTCCAACAGCTCCGGTACAAATGTGTGAATGAATTAACACAGCATGAGTGACAAGTGCACACCAAGACAAGCTGATGCTTGCATGCCCAAAGCAGCTACAGCCCAGCTACATTGCCCCATCATGCTGCAAATGATGTAGGAAGCATGAAGGACATGGCCACCACACTGTATGTCGTTCTCCTGGTGGATCAAGTGCAACTGGAGGTTTGTTGCCGCCAGATCAGCATGTCGGATCTCATTAGATTTCATGTTGTGCATCAGCTGTATCAGCACAAACTTAAACCCTAAATCCTACACTGTAGGCAGCAGACTGTAGTGCTCAGCGGCAATGCAGTGAGCTAATATTGTCAGGTGGACACAAGTTGATTGTTCACAGGTCACAGCAGAAACTCAACCAGCAATCCAGCAATCTGAAATCACAACTGGCCCGCTGGCATACATGTCATCAGTCATTGCATGTCAGCAGTGCTGAGATATGTTGCCTTATGGTGTAAGACACAGTGTGGCACAGTCAGCATGGATGGGTCTGTGTGATAAACACCGACCCGCCCAGTCTGACAAAAGCACAGACCGTGTTGCTGATCTCTTGGGGGTTGCAGTAACTTGCTCTTCCCTACATGGCTTGGGCGACAGCTGCCAGGAGACGTCCTGAGGGAAGCAGCTTTAGAGTGGGCATTACCCACAGGCTGTTGGCCAGGTGCTGCCTGCTGAATTTGACGGCCTCTTCAGGCATGCCCAGCCTTGCTATCACCTTCACCTCCACTGCAAGCATCAGCGCCGGCACATCAGCAGCAGCTGCTCACCGCTATGATATACTTTTGGGTAAAGTCAAGGCACAGTGTCTTTGCATTGCTGACTACTGAGTGCTGCCTGCTGAAGTTGACCGCATCTCTGGGCTGGCCCAAATTCATTGTTTTCACACTCGCTGAATGCATGCAAGACAGCACAGTAGCTGTGCTTGTCTAGCGCCATCACATTATTTGGGCTGACTGATCAACGCACCAGTCTTGACAGGCTGCGTGCGCACCTGGCTTTACATCTCATGCAGGAAGCACATACATGCAAGAAGCACACAAATGCAGGAAGCACACACATGCAAGAAGCCAACACATGCAGGAAGCACACACACGCAGGAAGCACACACATGCAGGGTGGAACAGACACAACCCAGTTTGAAGTAAAGCAGGGCAAAGCTGAACACGCAAGGACTATGTTAGTGTGCTTGAGCCTAGCCACCACCGAGATGCTGTTACTGATGTCCTCAGGAGAAAATTTAGGCAGCTCATGTAATGTACGGCAGCACAGAAGGGTCAGGAAGTCTGAAGGGGGGCTGTGAGCCAGGGCGGCATAGGCCCATATCACGTTAAAACGCTCTGTGGCTGGAAAGTGCTCATCAGCGCTGCAGCTTCCATCAGCTCCGGGTGCAGCTTGTCTGCACATCGAGAATGGAGACCAGCAGTTGAGCAGACTGCAGTGTGATAACATGCAGTGTGATAACATGCAGTGCCAAGCTTGTCATAAGCTCAAAACAGCCCAGTCGTTACTGCCCACAGCTTGAGACAAAAGCAGGTATCTGATTGGTCACAAAAGCAAGCCTCTCTTGGAGAAGCGGAGCATCGATCTCCGTGCCTCCCGCATGCTAAGCGGGCGCTCTACCATTTGAGCTACATCCCCTGATGTTATGTGCAAAGTTTGCCTTTTTGCGGGATAAGTTCTGTTGGCTTTTCCAGTGAACAGGAGGGTACCGAAACGAGCTCTACATAACTTGCCAGTGAGACCTTGCTCCGATATAAGATGCGGAATCATGTTTTGTACACCGGAATAGGCTCAGAGACCTCGCAGTCTGTTATGTTGGTGGTCTGCGCAGGCGTGCACAGCTGTTGCAATACCATGCATGCACAGCCGTTGAAGCTGTTGCAAGCGAGACAGCAGCATCCTGCGCGATGTCAAATTGCAGGTCGAATCGAGATTGCGTGTTGCAGAGAAGCCCTACAGCATCACGAAAAGCACAAGAGGTGTACGGTGTCAACTACGTATACGTATACGGCCAAAGTGATGTAAAGTCGTGTCCCGTTGGGTGATGCCGAACAGCAGTGTGTCCGCAGACGCTGACAACGACAGTCACTTTCCAAAAGACGCTTCTGCCCAGATCGACAGCCTGCCTGCTCTGTTCCGGAATATTCCGGGATCAGCCCGGGATCCGAAGTTACGTGTGCAAGGTTCAAGTCGAGAACTGCTGCTGCTCGGGACTGGTCGTAACATCGACTTGCTGTTCTACAGCAGCGTAGAGTATGACGCAGAGACATCAGCGGTCAACGCTGACTATAGCTATCATACCCTCGTACCCTCGTCCACACACTGGTTAAAGGTCTACTAGTTTTTGTGACCAACAAAGAGTCTTCTGTTTGCCACGTATCCTCTGTTTCCTTAGTGAAAATCAGAATCTTCTTTTGGCTGGTTTCGCCAGAGCAGTGTGTCCAGCAACTGGCGATTGCACTGCTCACGACGCCACTCCAGAGTTGACTGCAGACTTGTTTGCTGGGTTCAGGGATCTTGCAAAAGATGTCTTGCTGTGCCACTGTGCTTGAAATGACGCAACATGCTTGTACCTGCAGTAAGTCTGTATGATGATGCTGTAGTGTCTTTTTTCACAGAGCAGCTTTCCTCCACAGCGCAGCAAACCAGGCGCGGCGCTGGGGAACAAGAGAGCAGTTGTAGCAACGTCGACCTCGGCTGCACTGCAGCATATTTTGGCTCTTCCATGACGTTGTTTGCTCTTGTACAATGTCTTGAACAGCATTGTCCATGTAAAACAAGCAACACTACTGTGCAACTCCTTGCTCACAGCTGAGTGCAGCGTTTGATTAGGAGAAAGCTGCATGGTATATATTCATGGGGGTACCTTATATGTACCTTGATAGTGCAAATGAGGATGCCTCAGTGGTCATGATGACCCCCACAAATGTTTTGATGCAAGGAGAAAAGACTGCCTTAGCAGCTACAGAGCCAGAGAGGAGATGTCATGGGAGAGAGCAGGGGGCAGGGGCAGGGGCTGGTTGACATGCAAATGACCTGAAAATATTATCAACTGCAGGCTGGCAATAGGTCAGTTGCCAACCAAGCATTACAAAGATGCCAGTCATGCGTCGTCCTTGGCAGCAGGAGCACTCGGATGCCCATATGTGTTGCTGGCTGTGACTCTCTGTGCTTCAAAAAATCAGTCACAGGTCTGGACATGAGCCATGCAACGTACTCTTCACATGCTAGACAGACATCGCAGGTGGTGAGTCTCAGTTCTTCTTGCAGGTCATAGGTAATGAAGCGCTTGAATGCAATGTAGTACCAGAGCTCTGCGCTATGTCAGTCTAATAGCTGGCGTGCATGCTTGTATAGTTGATCTTGTTACAAGCAGACTGAGCATTGAAGTCGCCAGGCATTGCAAAGGCCAGGACATCATCAGTCGAGGTATCTTTGGACTCAATCAGAGGTCACAAGGTCATAAGTTGCAGCCATCTGCCTGGTATCATCTTGCAGTTGCTCAGTCACATACTCAACAACATGCAGATGTCGGGCAGACTGTAAAAGCCTTCAGCTGTCCTTTCCAGCTGCAAAATGTAGGCAGAAGTCAGCCTTCTCAACTTTGTGCATGGGTTCAAATAATGCCAGTCCAAAGAGTCAACAAAAGGATGTCCCGGAAAGTAATCAGAGTCACAACGCAACTTGTCTGCCCATTGGCGCAGGTGCTGTAGGGGGCTGGGCAGCGGTGGCAAATGCACAGCACCAGCTGGTATTGCAAAAGCACGCAGAGATGCATGTGGCTCGTGGACACCAAGAGTCAACCTTGTCAAATGGTTGAGAGGCGCCAACTAGCCTTCATTCATCTCTATACCAAACAAACTACCAGCAACAAATGTAAGGCGTTGTAAGCTGCTTGGAAAGCAAAGCTGACATGGCTGCTCGCTAAGTGATCACACAATGAACAGACATCATTTGTCCATTTTTTGGAAAGTCTCCTATCCCAAGTGCTTTTTCAGCTTCTGCAACAGCAGCCTTTGGGGGAAATTGTCCACAGCCTCTGCTACACCAATGCTGCACCATCTGCAGCAGATACTTGCTGGAGAAGCCTGGACCTCACCTGCAATAGCAGTTTGAAATACTGCTCAGACAGGTGAGGAAAGTTATGCAGTGTGTCTTGTTGGCCTTGCAGCAGAGATGTTGGCTTTCGAAGCTGGGTGGCAGCACACTGCAGCATCATTGCATTTGTTGCTGAATGGTGGTGCACAGCTTTCTGTATCAGGCCTACTGGTTCTTCTGTTGTCCTGCTCTTGTACTTTTCCTTCGGTAACAAATGTTGTTCTGTCAAGCGCAGTCTGACAGTTTTTGTTCATTATCTTCTGACACCTGGTGGTCCACCAAACTTCTTGCTTCAATACAATGCACTACTTGTAGTGCTGCCCCTGTAGCTGTATACGGGAGCTAGGTTGCTGATCATCCCTTTTTGAAAAAGTAAGGAGAACACAGCAGGCTAGCTATGCCTGCTGCCGCTTGTCCAAAGTAGGTTGTCAATACCTATGTGCTGGTCAATGCCAGGCAAAAGCTGCGTAGTCTAATTGCAAAGCTTCATGCTAAAGGGCGTTCACTGCAGGCATGCCAGTCTGCGCAGACTGACCTACACCATGCTGAGTTTGTGTCACGCAATACTGATGGACATAGACACAAGCTGTGCTCAGAGTCAGCCGCATCTTACCAAGTATAGGATATGAACCTTGGTGTTCTTAGGCGTACGCCTGGCATTGTTGATCCCCTGGCTGGTAGCGTTGTCTTGAAGTTGCTGACTAATGATGTACGCTGGCAAGTCGGCCGCCCATGGCCATAAGCTGCTGCGGCAACCATGTTGACTTGTTTGACAATGGTGATTGCATGCCTTGACTGCCTTGACGCTTGTGCCATTAGCGCATGACTGATCCTACTCAGCAGCTGTTAGGAATTTGCTCAAGGCACGCGCATGGAGGGCTTCGGAGTCCAGCTCATATTCAAAATTGATGCCAGGATGCATGCGCAGCTCTTGCAGAGCAGCACACCCTCAGCAGGATTCTACAACTCTAATCTTGTCGTGCACTACAACAATCTAGTGTGCACACAAATGAGCAACCACAACCCAAGCTAGCAACAAGCCAGTGCTAAAGTCTGTTGACTTGATGAGCAATACAGTCCGTGCCCACAGGTGCAACACACAACATCAAGTGATTGAATATGCTGCTTTAAGTAAATGGACTGTGACAGTGTGATTGACCACCAAAAAGAGATGGCATCTCTCAGGCATGGCAGTTGGCAAACCCTGTTTGCAATGGGTCATGAAAAAAGCGTGTGCCCCTTCTGTTGATTTGAAGAAAGTGCATTGCTGTTACTTCAGTTGCATAAAGAGAATGTGCTACTCTTCCGTGCCAGAGCTCCTCCAAGCAACAGTCGTGCTCAGGATGAAGAGGAAGAAGGCTCTGGCATTGCAAGCTTTTGGATATCTGGTGCCTTTTGAGCCACAATCTCCAATGTCATTTCATACAACTCTTTGCAGGCTTGCATGTCATCTGCAATGGCATTGGACGGTGTCCGTTCCTCTGCACACACACTGTCATTATAAGTATTGGCCTTGAGCTGCATGATATCTGGAAGAGTAAGGCATAACTAGAATTGCTTTGAGGTGCATGTAGCAGCACAGCAATGTCACGACATGATAAAGGCAGCGGGCACACATGTGCATGATGTCTAGCGACTAGACGGACAACCACAAGACAAACAGGACACATAGGCAGTACAAAACAATCGTACCAAATGGAAAGCCACTGCTCAGGCGCAGATACTTCTGAAGGGCAGCATGGTGTGAGCTGAAGGGGGACTGACAGGCAACTAGGCATCAAGAGCAAGCAGCAAGAGGCAACAGACTTGCTGCTTACTTGCATTGCCGACGTGCATCTGCAGAGGGCCCTTGTACCATGGCCCAAAAAATGAAACCCTGTCAGGCTAGGGTCTGTGGAAGCACGCAAGGTGGAGAATGAAAGCACATCACTGCATTGCCTGCTCAATGAGCAGTGCTCATCCTCTGTACACCAGTGTGAAAAGTGCATGGAGACGCAACCGCCAAAGACAGTATTTGTTCAGCAGTTTGTTGTGCCTGCAGATTCTCGCCATGCGCATCGTAGGCATGCCTACGATGTGGGAGCTCCCATGCCTGAAGACTCACCCAGTGTCGTAAGCGCTAGACAGCAGGGTGCGGCAAGTATTGCTAAGTGGGTGCAGGAATGCAACATGCTGAAGACAAGCACACCATTGTCCAACCCTGCTGACCTCTTTGACCTGGACTACGCTTTGGGCGGATACATTGCAAAGATGAATGACACCATGATTGGCAGCCAAGTCTTTACGAATCAGTCGGTACTGAAACCTGACCAGGAGTACGTCAGTGTGGGTCAGATTATTTGAGATATGAACAGCACGGCATAATAGCAAGTGTCGGCAGCAGGTCAAGCATTGTACATGGATCTTGCAGCTTTTGGTACTGGTTGCAACACCCGAAAACAAAATTTCATGCAGACAGCAGTCAGTGCCTTGAGAAAAAGAGAGCCCTCTGGAGTTGAAAGACAATGACTGCTGACTAGTTTCCTTGATAGCTAAATGCTGACTGGTCTCTACTGCTATTGCATGCAGATCATGAAACATATGCATTGCCATCAATGACTGGACAGATGACGATCTACTGTCCTTAGAGTTGATGCCTGCTGCCACATCAGGCACTGATCATTCCTCTTGTGTTTAGCACAGCTGTTTGCGCTCACACAAAATGCAAGCTGCTTTTGCCATTTTATAACTCATTGAGTCACACAAGCGACATCATGGCAGGTGACCTTTGCATAGGAATGGCTTTCAAGAGAGCTCAGGTGGTTCACTGGTACTTACAGAGTTCCTGTTACAGCAGCAATTTAAATCAGGTATCATGCTTCACCACATGCAAATGTCTGACAGCAGAGAGCCACATCTTCATGTATCCTGTCAGACAGGTCCAAAGTGGCAAGTCCAAATGTTCAAGATTGCTACAGTTGTGCAAGCACCTCCAACTGCAAAGTGCACACGTACACATACTGCCTCTCAGTGACAGTTCATGCAGACTGCTAGGCAAGACAGGCATGTCACATCAATATTGTGCTAGTGCCTGAGTAGCAGAGGCATTCAATTGGAGTTCGATCATGATCAGCTGCATGCAATCTGCAAACACCCTGACGTGAGACACAAAGGCATTACTGCCATCGGACTTGAAGGACCTCACTGTGCTTGGCAAAGACACAAGGGATGGGCCAGTGTTCCAGCCGTACGCGTCATCCAGACAAGAAAGCTTGACTGAGGTCAATCTGTGGAGGCATGCAAATCAAGCACGTTGCAACTACACGATGCTAAGCTGAGGTCTGTGAAACTCGCACATAACGAGCATCAAGTGTGACTTCTGCGTCACCGTGAAGCTCAAAACCAATACATCACTGAAAGATTTTCCAGACAAAGGCAGTGTTCGAGCTATGGACGAAGTTTCTGTGCAAGAACTGAAGCTTTTTTGTGAGTCCCTGGTGCGAGCCTCATGTACAACTGAACCAAACAGCTTTTGTATTGAGCCGGCAATGGCTCTTCTAGAGCCCAGAATGCCTTAGCGTTTTGGACAGACAGGTGGAGTTGAGCACTGTCACACAAAGGTTTTGCCCAGCTTTGATGCATTTGCTGCAAGGCATGAGTGGATATCTGGGTCAATGATACAAACAGGCAACAATCAGTGACTTTGAGCACAGTCAGACCTGGCCAAGCCTTTAAGAACTTCTATGTAAAGATCACATTAGCTTCCTCACACCTCCTGGAGTCATACCAGAGTGAGACAGTCAGATCAAGGCACGTCAAGCTGTCATCTGCTCAAGAGACTGGATATCTTCCACCCAGATGTAGCAGCCAGGCAGACTCGAGCTCTGCATATTACAGAGGCAAACCAGACTGTTGTGATGAGAGGTTGTAGTCACATTATATCTCCTCAACTGCAACTGAGTAAGGCTAGTAAGCCTGCAGTTGACAAGACTGTCAAGTTTGAGGTATATTTCAGACCCAGAGACAACAGCCTTAATAGTGAGATAATTTTAAGCTGGCAGGGCACACCCATCCCAACTGACTGCTTGTGTTGGCACATGGTTTTGCCTCCAGCTCCTTCAGCTGTGTCAGGTGTTGATGTCTGGAAGGTTGGATACGCCTGCCAGTGAGTCCAAGAGCTTTGATCTAAGATGCTTCAAACTGACTAGCTGATCAATGTACTGCCAGTGGACAAGCTCTGTAGAGAAGTCATCAGCACAAAAAAGAATCACAAGGCAATGGTTGGTTCAACCAGCAGCTGTTGCCTGCGACACTCGAGTTCATGCCATCATTTGTCAGGGCCAGATGACCTATTGAGCTCCTTGAGCTGAGGAACCTGCTCCAACTATGCTTGTACAGTGAGATGTTCGCTGTTTGCGTGTAGGCACAGTGATGGAGTGTGGCTGCTGTTGACCGCATCTTGTCTTGTTGAGCAGACACAGGCTGCCGCGCAGTTGTTAAGTGCATTGTGTTGAGGCTCAAACACAGTGATCCAAACATGCGGTAACAAGGTGGACCAACACACCTCCCCCATACCAGAGCCTGCAGCAGGTCAAGCAAAGATCTTGGAACTTCTTCTGATGGCTTCGCTGTCAGGTCTGCCACAGACTACACGGATCAGTCACAATGTGCAATCAGCATCGGCTTTCTATGAGGGCGCAAACGGACCGGCATCCTTGCCAAGAGTTCTGTGATTAGCATTTTTGGCTATGGCTTCTGCAAGCTAAACTTGCAGATGCGCCACTCTCAAACACGTTGCCATCCGTACGAAAGGTGTCGAAAGAACTCTACGGCCCGTCATGACGCCGTATGCTAGCTCAAATTATGCCAGGCAACCTGGCGCCAGAACACTGTTGTTAGCACTGTCAAAAGTAGTGTTCCGTAGACCCTGCGCCTAGCTTGCAGTCTTTCATTGTGCATACCGTTGCAAGCCACTCAAGCGGAGCAAGTCCAGGGGCAAGTGATAGCTGTGGCTGCCGTGTGAGAGTAGACACCTTTTCTAGATGGTGAGTGATTGGTGGCATTCTCACGTATGGCGGTCCGTTGGCCGGTTGAATTGTGTGATTTCACTACGAGTCTTTTCGGCACATACCTGTGGCTTCTTGTCGGGGCTTTGTTGCCTCGCTTACCCCAGCAAGCTTTGACGTTTGGCCTGCTGAATTTCAAACTGCCTGCTACAAAGACAAGCTTCCTGTCGCCTGTTTGCGTCAAGTCAGCTTGAGCTGCGTATAACTGCTCGTACTCCGTTGCGCTGCCATGCATGTGCAGTGAAGGTTCCGTGACACAAGTTGTGCGATGTCACCTATCGTGCCTGGAGTGAAGCTGAGATTGGTCTCTCTGCTTCCTGCAGAGTTATAGGAAAGCTGTCAGCACCGCACGGCGGGACAAGAAGGGCGCTCGTGCAGCTGGTCTGACAGAAGAGCAGAAACAAGAGATCAGGTGACCCTCTATGTTGATGTGTTTGTCTATGCAGGTCTATGCAAGCCTGCTTGCTAACTCACAGCTTGGTGTTGCAGGGAAGCTTTTGACCTCTTTGATACAGATGGCTCTGGTACCATTGATGCCAAGGAGCTCAAGGTTGCCATGAGGTATGTAACACCCATGCAATTCTGCTGCTGCTGCAGGTAACATAATCTGACCACTCAATTTCAGCAACATGTAGGGCTTTGGGCTTTGAGCCAAAGAAGGAAGAAATCAAGAAGATGATCGCAGACATTGACAAGGATGGCTCTGGGACCATTGACTTTGAGGAGTTTTTGCAAATGATGACTGCCAAGATGGGAGAACGGGACTCCAAGGTATGGTCAACAACTACATTGTTTATTCTGGGCTTTTAGCAGCAGCAGTAGCACTGTGAGGGCACAGCTCTGCTGTGCGCAGCAAAGATCTTTGCTCTCTGCAGGAGGAGATCCTCAAGGCTTTCAGGTTGTTTGATGATGATGAGACTGGCAAGATCAGCTTCAAGAACCTGAAGCGTGTGGCAAAGGAGCTTGGAGAGAATATGACAGACGAGGAGCTGCAGGCAAGTCTGTGCAGTATTTTGCAGCCCTTCTCTGTGCCTATTACCACAGTCTCTTGAACGTTGTTTGACTTCCGCAGGAAATGATTGATGAAGCAGACCGAGATGGAGATGGTGAGGTAAATGAGGAGGAGTTCTTCAGAATCATGAAGAAGACCTCCCTGTTCTAGCTCCAGCTTAGCGTTAGTCAAATGAATTCAGATCCTCTCAGCAAATTGTATGTGCCTGCTGCTGCACAATAAACCCAACCCCTTTCACCACCACTGAATGAATCAAGTGTTGCTGCTGGCAAAGTCATGTGTTCTGAAAGGTTCTGAATATAGTTGACATTAAGGTACAAAAAATTCCCAAGTGACCTGTGTAACATAGATGCAATGCACCATCGTACAGTGTGTGTCATGCTGCTGTAATGACAACAGCAGTGGGAAGATGCTTATTGTTTCCAGCCCCTGATGCATATGCTTTCAAGCTTGTTGCCAGTATATGTCTCTTGGTTTTCGATGAAAAAAGCTGCACTGTAGCAACAGTAGTGCTTGCGTGTGCTGGGGGATATCGAGCAAATATGCTCATCTTTGCAGCATGATGAACAGCATCATCACATGTCGCAAGTGCATGTGTACTGTGTATCATTACATGCATGTGCTGGGTCACTATCTCTCAGTACAGAGTCTCTATCTCCCTGACAGGACAACCTCTAGCATTTCTGCGGTAAGTGGATCAGCTGCAGCTGATTTCACAGCTGTATGTCTTTGCAATGTTATATGCCTTGGCTGTGCAGCATCTGATTGTCTGATAACATGGACTGGGTCCCCAGCTGGACTAGTGTTGGGACTCGGTGAGTTTGTCTTCTGTGCCAAGATCAGCAGTGCCAAAAAGTACTTCTGCAGCAAGGGTGCACACTGTGCTTTAAGCACATTGTATGACGACAACGTTGGCAAGCACAATGCCATGGCAAGGCATACAATAAAGTCTGACAGGATCAATGCTGCAGCACGGTACTACATGTTGGGTTGCAGCAGGCAAGTCTTGTAATAATGCAAAGCTATTTCTAACACACCTAGTATAAAACAACATCACCTGTGTAGAAGCTGCTGTGGAGCTTGCAGACTGCATAGCTAAGCAGGCTTCCTTTAAGCTCGTCAGTGTATTAGGTGCTTCTGCACCTGCAGAAACGTGGTACACAGCATCAGCCTAACATGCTCTTGACATTGTGCTTGCCTGAGGCATTGATCCAAACTAGTGCTCCCTTCTACAGCACACATTGCTATTATTGGCGCACAACAGAACCAACAGCAGTAGCGTTGCTCACGACCAGCTTGCAAGGCGCAGCTACATGGTTTTGTCAGGGCATGTGTGTATGTGATCTTGCAGACGAAGAGTTATGATGCTTGTACAGGCATGTGTCTATATAAAATACATCTCTTTGATTGACAGCGCAGGAAGAAACGGAAATGATGTAGGCAGCTGCATACCTGCATGCAATTAAAGCACACAATACAACATGGACTCGTGTGCACAAGTTGCACACAGTCAGACAGAGGAACCTGCATACCTTGTGTCTGTCTGCTTTGAGGACGCATGTGAGCTGCATTGATTGCCTCAGAGAGCTGAGCCACCAGAGGTTGCAGCCCCACACTCCTCTCGGCTGTTTGCTCCATTGCTCTCTGCGTCAGCAATGATGAAGCTGTGTATTTCTCAAAAGGGCATTGCCATGCAGCATGACAGAAATGGTGATATTACAGCATCTTCAGGCATGTACTTGACTACAGTAGTGTCTGGCCATAGGCCATAGCCCACAGTCTGCATGCCAGCGTGAAACATGCATTGCATTGCACATGATGTACGCACATGCTCAAAGATTATGCATTGTTTCGCTAGCCTGCAGGCAGCCACAGATCCAAGAACATCACTTGCCATTGATGGTCCAGCATTCAAACCAAAATGCAAGCCTGTCGGAATATAGCAGGCGCCTTGAATCCTGCTGATCAAGGCAGGCCTTGCGGTACAGCTTCAGATGCATGCATGGCCATGCCTGCATCAATGCACACCTTCATCAGTCCCTGAAACAGCTCATCCCTGATTCTGCTCCTCTTCTTCACATCAGGCTGGTGTGTGACCATGGGCTGCGCCAGGTCCTGACCTGCCTGTGGAGCTGACCACTCTTCTACTTCATGGTCCTCTGAACACACTTCTGACATCACTTGGTGCTGGTCAAGCTTGGGTATTGTGTGCACCTCTGCTTGGTTGTCAGCATGCGCATTGCAGTCTCACTAACAGTGCTGATGCATCAGGTTGAGCATATCGCTTTTGGCGACATGAAGCACAGTTTTGCTGCATGGTATCCTGGCAAAAGGCAAGGACATTGGGTCCGGACAAGCATGGCCAACACCAAACAGAATGCCACAGCATGCACAGCACAGCGTGCACATTACACTACCCAGCAAAGCACACCTAGCACAAACTACCTGGCAGCTCAAATGGAAAAGCCAGGCCCACCACGTGTGTACACATTGACAATAGCAGGTGTAAAGCCAAAGTTTATAGAAAGGCAGCTACTCACCTGACATCATGTCAACATCTGCCTGTTCAGCCAAACTTGTTTCTTCTGCCATTTGAGGCTCTGCACTTTCTGGCCGCTCTTCTTCCTCTGACTCCAGGCCAAACACAAAGGGGCAGTATTCCTCATCCGGGCTGGTGTCAGTTTGATCGACATTGTTGCACAGCTGGTCATGTGACTGCCCATGACTCATGTCTTGGTCATGGTGCTGGCAGCAGTCATCACATCCTGAAAGCCATCGACAGCAATGATTGAACATGCGACCATGCATGATTGGCATGCCACAGAGTGGTGAAGGGTCTTGTGGTCAGTATGCCACTGTGTGCGTACGTCTTCGTCTTCAGCACAGCATGAGGACAGCATGTAATGCACCATCTGAGCAAATACTGCATTTTCAGGGTAGTCTGCTGCAAAGGCAGCAAAACATGCTGTGTGCTGTCCATGCTGAGCTCAAGCTGTGCTTTCCAAATGAACCAATCCTGGCCTCTGCTACCTTTGAGGAGTTCAAAGTCCTTGTGCTGGAGGTTTCTGTTACCTCATCCATCAGCAATGTGAAATGCAGTACCAAGGTGGTTAACGCTATTGACCTCCCTGTTGCCAGAAGAAGGTGATAAAGACAACTAGGCATTGGGCTTCAGCATGAAAATCACCTGTTTGCATCTGCACTGTAGATCTGTGGACGCCTGGTATAGAGTCCAATGCTGGGGGGCGCTGCCTGAACTGCCCTGGTGGAGCAGAATCTGGAGGGCTGTTGCCCAACTGCCCTGCTGAGTCAGCATTTGGGTGGCTGCTCCCGAAATGCCCTGCTGTGCAGACCATGTCTCGCTGGTCAAGGCCTATGTGGGTGCCCATGCTGCTTTTGTAGCAGTCTTCTTCATCTGACTCGATGTCAAAGACCAGCGGACATCCGTCCTGAGCGGCCTGAAGCTGCGCATGCAGTCTAGGACTAATGCCTTGCTGACCCACGGGAAGTTGCTGATGAAGCTGCTGCCCTGATCCAGATCCCTGTAGCTGCCACGCTTCAGCCTCTTTGTCTGCTGGTGAGTCAGCCATTGCCTGACTACCTGCTTCCTCTTCTTGTTCCAAACCAAACACTAATGGGCAGCTGTTTGTCTGAGGATCGCACGCAGCTGCTTCCCTGCTCTGTTGACGCTTGCACTGATCGTACTGAAGGTTCCTCGGTGCGCTCTTGTCCATTTGGATAGGCTCAGCATTGGCAGTGTGAGGCAATGCTGTAGGTGGTGTCTGGGAAAGCTTTCCATGTGTGGCGTCGGCGTCAGCAGGAGCAGGAGTTGCAGCAGTGATGTTGCCAGGGTGCCAAAGCTGCCACTGTTCCTTTTCTGCATCACACTGCCGAAGCTGGTCATGTCCATCAGACTGTACATCACGCTGTGCATACTGTGGCTGGTTCTGCTTACGATCTGGTGAGGAGACAGCTGGACCTGGCGCAAAGTCCCCCTCATAGTCATCAAAGATTATTGGAATGCAGCTTCCTGCAACTGAAGCTTGCACCTGCTGCTGCTGATGACCGTGCTGCTGATGCGGTTGGTCATGCTGCAGCTGCCAGTGATGCTGCTGCTGCTGCTGATGGTCATCTTCTGGGTCACACTGAATGCAAAAGTGTGAGTCTGTGTCCATCTCCATGAGGCCGTGTGTTGCTGATGTCTCAGCATGACGGCTGGCTGGGCCAAGACTGAGTTCATTCTTGCTGGGTTGCTGCCAGGTTGTGTGCCTGTGCTGTTGCTCAAGCTGAGCTGACTCATGGTCCTCAGGCTCTGAGTCAAGGTCCATTACCAGTGCGCAAGTCTCAGGTGACAAATTGCTGACTGGACCAGATGGGACATGTGGCTCTGTGCGCTGCTGCCAGCTGTTATCTGGCTGCTGTGCATGCTGAGCTACCACATGATTACCAGAGGGTGAGTCAGTGTCCATTACTAGAAGGCAATTGTCAGGGGATGACGGATGGCGGACTGCAGGAAGCTTGACAGCGGGTTGAGTGGCCTGCTGTTCAGGCTGATGTGTCATGCCGTCCTCAGGATCTGAGTCAATGTCAGACAGCAGGGGGCATCTGGCAAAAGATCCTTGGGCCTCATGTTCATCATGCTGACCAGACCCTGAGTGCCACAGCCATTAATGCAATCATGGTGCATTTGTCATCAGTGCCACATGCCAGTTAGACTTACCCAAATTCAAGCGTGACATGTGCCCTCCTGACTGGCAGGTCATGCCACAGAGCCATGCTGCCAATGCCAAGCACACATATTCAAAAGTTCAACATAATGGTCTGGTCATCCTAATGATGATGGCCATATGGCACCACAGCTTCAAATGTTGCTTGCTTCTGTATATGTGTTCAAGCACATTTGCAGCATGCTGAACATGGAAGGGTCATCAGCAGCGGGCTTGTCACTCAGAACAATCACGCCAGACATTACATCAAGATGAGTGGACAGGTGCAGGGTAAATGGGTGGACATGTACAGACTAAATGGCATGGAGCATGGGTTGAAGCTTACCTGCTGCTGTTGCAGAGGCAAGATGTGTGTCATCATCTGGCGTTTGTGCAGGTCTTGCTTGACTGCAGTCAGGCATATGCACAGCACAGGCGTGACCATACAAGGCAGCTTCTGAGGCAGCTGCTGAAGCAGCTCCTGGAACTGCTGATTCCTGAGTCTGGTGTCCTGACCTTGCCATCTGCAGATTGTGCCTCTGTGGGGACAGATCCACCTTCATTGCAGACCTGCATGTGAAGTGTGGGCTTTCAGGTGGGATACAGCTGGGGTATAAAGGGGTATATTGGGGTTCAGCTGGTGTCCAGGGAGCACTGATATAGTCATGCTGCCTTAGACAGCTGCCGACACCTAACCCCACAATGGAGATAAAGGTACAACACCATCAATGCTGCTGCAAATTTGGCCCAGACTGTTACATACATACGCTGTAGAGGGTCACATGCTGCTGCCTGATTGACTGCATACTGGTGACGCTTCTGGGCTGCCACGCAGCTGAAATTTCAGCTGACTATCAGAGGCTGCCGTCATGATCATCCACTAGGGTAGACTCCCCCCCCCCCTCCCCCCCTTGCTTTTTGCTGGTGAACCTGCCCACAGGACCTGGCTCTGCAGATACAGTGCCCAGCAGATTGTACACTGAGCACTGTAAGAGTAGGGTACAGCAGCTTCAGGCTGCAGCATGTGCAGTCATGTATGCATGCGCCTTCATCAGAGCTGTGACAGGTATGTTAGAGGCATAGCAGGCAATGATTCCAACCAGGGCCTAAAAGGCAGACCTGTCATGATGACTTGATGAGTCATCATTGCCATGCACAGGGTCCCAGTCATCATCCAGGTCCAGGTCAGCAAGTCCAAGTTTATCCATTGCACCCGGCTCAGCAAATTCTGCCATGACCACATCATCACCTGCTGCCAACAGTGCCATGCCAGTTAATTTGCAAGTTTGAGTTCACGCATTGTGTGGTCTCCTTGCAGGTGTGCTGGGTTGGTAAAAGCGCTGTGTGCTGCAAAATAATTTCGACCATGCCCATATGTGGACGGTTGCTTTACCATGTGATGTTACAAGGCTTACCATGCCCATAGCTCTGTTGCGCAGCCTCTCGATCAGCCTTGAGCTTTTCAAGTCTGCATCAAACAGCAAGCTCCTGCTGAACATGCCCGCCCCAACCTTGATGGTGCCTGGCACTGCTGTGCTGGCTGAGGGCGCCACCACAGAAGCACCCCCCTTGTGATGCCGCTGCACAACCACAAGTTATGTCAGAACAGGCAATGCTGTTTCTAACATCAGCTGAAGAATCTGGTTTCAGCAAATTCGACAGGATTAACAGTTCCCCCAACCAACTATCAATTTATCACATCACAGCTCGAGATATTACTGCAAGGTCAGGCTCAGCCTAATCTTCTGAACAAGTGTATGAGGAAAATATTCTTGTGAAAGCCTTCCAATCTTGTGATCCTTGCAGAATGTACCTTGTGTTGAGCAGGTGGTTTCAGGTTGAAAGGGTCTGGTGGCGGAGTCAGCAGCGTCTCAACATCAAAGACTGGTCTGTAGCACAGCTTCTGCCCCAGTGGCATCCTGCAACATACATATACACAGATGGTCACTGCTTGTTTGCTGTTCAGGTTGCAAGCATCTGGGCTTGCTGTTGCTGTCAAGACAATCTCCAGAGCTGGAGTCTGCCCTGTAGCACCCCTCCTGTCCCTGGGACTCATGCTCATGCTCATGCTTGTGCATGTGCTCATGCACATGCTCGTTCTCGTGCATATCCAACTCCACAGTTGGTGTGTGCCTTTTTCACAAGTGTTGCTACAGCTGCAGACAGTTTTTGCAATGGCAGTATTGTTGTCATACTCATGCTCATGGTCATGCCTCTGTAAGCTCATGCTCATGCAGATCTGCAGCTGAGACCTCTGTCCTGGTTTGCAGGTCATGTAAGGCAGCTGCTTTGCAAGTGCCTGATGCACAGTACATCATGCTTTGCTTTTGCCTCTGCCTTTGCCGTTGCCTTTGCCTTTGCGCTTTGCCTGCCCACAGCTGTGCTTTGATTGCAGCAGGGCGACAGGTAGCTCAGTTTGTTTAGATGCAGGAATTGGTATTGTGCTCTTACCTGAACAGCGGGCCTTGCTGGATCCTGGCCAGATTGCTCTGACTGAAGTCTGGCATGATGACTGACGCTGGCTGTGGGGTGCTCAGAGCGCCCCTTCTGGCCTGCATTGCATGCATCAGTTCTGAGCTTCTGGGTGTACAGAATCATCTTCCGATTTACTGGATGAGGAGGACAGCTGATGACAATAATATGCAGGAGGTGACTGTCATACGCCAATGCTGTACCAAGGGGCAACTTTGCTGTTCACATGCAGGAAATGACTGTCACAGACTGATGAAGTTGAGCAATAAGAGGTGCACTTGCTGTTCACAGCCAGAATTGGGAGGCAAACGTCTGTGGAGTCGCACACCTGTTTGCGCCCTTTCTTGCCCCGGTGTGTGTTCAATCTGGGAGGCAGCTGGTCCTGCTCATCCACAGGATCATCTTCCTCAATGGGATCATCCTGATCTGATGCAGCAGCTCCCTCGCTCCTGTGTGAAACACACTGCTGCAATACCTCACAAACAGCTTGTGACAGAAAATGTTAGCGTAATTACCTGCAGCTCAACTACTACGTTGGCTTTGATTTGTTATATGTGAGTCGTGAAACCAAGAAATGCAAGCAATCTTCTTGGTGACTGTGTCAAAGACGCAATGCCCACTTTCATGGCATGCTACACGCATGGCAGCAGCCCTATTGTCCAAGCTGGCGAGCGGTTGCAACAGTTTGCAGGTCGCGAAGTAGCTTTTGTGCTCAGTGTGACCTATCAGTCGAGTCTCGGACACACAGTATATACTGCTCGTCCTCGCAAACTGCAGCACTTTTCATCTCAAAGATGGGTGTGCTATGTCAGCCAGGATCACCTGTCTGCCAGTGTGCCAGACCATACATGAACACGCCAGGCAGTCTCAAGGTGGGATGCTGCCATGCCTGTGCTGGCGCAGCGTGTGCCCATGCAGTGTAAAAGGCATTGCAAGCCGTGTGCAGAAGTTTCAATAATATTTGTAACCCATGCATCCATTAACAATTCATGCCACAAAGGCTAGTGCAGTACAGCATGTATGTCATGCGTACATTGTGTTCCAATCTTGCAAGACGTATGCATGTGCGTCAGTCTAAGCATTTAGCAAGACATTTTCTCGGTCACTCTAGCTGTATTACGAAAATATTGCTGTACTGACTGTGTGTGCACAATGGCCTCATCATCAAGTCCGCATCTGTGCATTGAGGTACATTGAACACCTGATAGTCTTGTAGAGGAAGACTGTGTGCAACGTGATGTCTGCGAACACCAATAGCAATGTTAATGCATTGTTCGCAGGGATGCATCTCATATGTGCATGTGATTGTGCATTACATTTTATATACTATACGTGAATACAGTACAGTGGTTAAGGTAGTGATGGTAACAACCTTTCCCTTACTAAAATCTGTGTGCAGCTTCAAGTTGCAATGCTGATCAGCTTCAAATTGCATTATGCATTCAAAAGCCATATTTGTGGATGCAGAAGGTCAAAATGCAGACCAACATGGACTATAATACACACATGCATGATGAGATGCATGTTGAACACAAATATTGTGCACAAATGTTGAGACGCATGCGCATGGCTTCAAGCAAAGCATGCATGCTTTGTGCGACATGTCATGTGATATGTGAATTGACTCGTAGAAAGGCTCTTCCCAGCTAGCTGACTCAGACCTGGTCAGACCTGGTTAGCATATGCTCAGCTGGTTCCTGCTGCTCATGACGCTGATCATCGTCCCTGACAGAGTCCAGTGATTGTTGTATTGGCAAAATCAAATTTGTTCAAACTGCAAGTTGCCTATCAGCCTGTAAGTTACTTCTTCTTGGATCCAGGAGGCCTGCAGGTCAAGCAGATTCCTCATACCATGGTGTTCCTGTTTTAAGCGATGGCCATGGATTGATCATGTTGCATTTCAAGCCAATGTTGCTGTTGCAAATACAGTATTAACCATGCTTGGTGATGAATGCAATGGTGAAGATGTTGGAGGCATACGAAGTGTGAGTACACACTCTCGCTTCATTCACCTCCAACACATTTGCCATTACACTGTAGCAAGTGGAGTTCTAATGCTTGAGGTCTGGGATGACCTGTAGGTTTGAGGCAGTTGTCAGGCGACATTCAGATTGCTGAGTTCAGAGCAGCGTGTTGAGCTGGTGCAGAGAGCTGGATAACCAACCATAGGGCGTACTAATGGCCACTGTTGTTGCTTACAAGCCAGATTGCTTCTCTTTGCCATGACCTGCATTAGATAAGATTCAAATACAGGCGCATATTTTTAATGTGATTCATCAATGATCTGTCTGGAAATACTGATCTGACAATGCAAAATGCAGGTTTGCAGGAAAAGCTAGCAAGACTGACTCGTACAGAGTATTGCAGATATGGTGCAAAGCAACCCACTTGGCAGACCATGTGAATGTCTACCTGGTGACAAGTCAAGCAAGACATAGGCATGCACAGTACCTGACTTGTCTCTGTACCATTTTGCTTGAGCTGACTCAGCAGGGTGAAAGCTCTGACTCGGTGCATCAGGCGCCTTGCTGAGCATGATATACCGAGTCAGAATGTTCACCCTGCTGAGTCATCTCAAGCGAAACCGTACAGAGACAAGTCAGGTACTGTGCATGCCTATGTCATGCCGGCTTGCTCAATGTTGTACATCCTCCAAATCCGTGTTGGAGTCAAACATTTTCAGTGAAAGGCAGATGTTTTCTGTGTTCACACTGCTCTTTTCACCCTGATTGTACTTGGGCAGACACGTTTCAAAGAACATCTGAAAGCTAGACAGAACTAGCAGTCCCTCAATCAGACAGTGCGCATCAGGTAAGTCAATATTGAGGCAAGGCACTTTCAGTTTTGTGAGGCATCCTTGTCTCAAGAAACCCTGTGACACAGCCTCACAACATCAATTTATGCAGAGCCACATGACAATGGTCTAGAACTAACTTTGCTGTAGTGCTCAGAATGGTGCTCCAAGACAGATGGCTGTGCAGTGAGAGGTTGTATGCTTGAACAAAAGCTCCCTGACAGTGTCCTGATGAAAATGTTTTGCAAAGCCTCACCACCACACAAAGCAGGTATTCAGTAATGCACCAGGGTCTGAGCTATTCTACGTGCTGCTTGCTGTCCAAACCACACAACGCAGTACTTCTACATCAAGGAGTATAGCTCAGCCTCAGCACACCTAACCTAGTCGTTGGAGACACCAACTCACCTTCTTCAACTCATGGTTTTCAACTCAATGCGACATCAGACATCGGCCTGGCACCCTAAGTTGATCGGCGCGAGGCAGTTGGAGCGTTGCTGCTGATCTTGCAGCCAGAAACTCAGCCATACTTTTAAGTTTAATGGAATATACCGAACTCTTCTCTTCAGGGTGCTATGCAGGCTGCCTGGTATGCGCGCTTCTTGCCGTCGCAGGTGGCTGGGCTTGGACCAGGTATTCAAGATGATAGAGATGCTTGCGAGCCCAGATTCGGCGTTTCCACGACACCGCGCTCGTTAGCTTGTGCTTACAGCAAACTATTGGCAGCAGCCCACCCTCGACAGCATGTCAGCGATTTACAATATCTTTGTAAGTTTCGACACTTCGCCTTGCATTGCCTCTACTACTGAGACACATCGGCTCTGCATTCAACTTTCGCCACGGCGACATCTGCGGTCACATCCATATCCTGCCTGAGTGAAAGTCCTGCCATACCTGCTGCGTGCTGCCTGTTCCCAGACTCCTTCACCACTTAAATGCATGCTGCAGCTGCGTCAAGTCGTTGACGCAACAAGGGTGTTTGCCTCCTGCTTTGTTTCTTTTTAGTGGTGCATAGGTCATCACAGCTCATCGTGCTGTATCTCACACCTTATGCTCTGCAGACACGGAAGAAGTCGGATGCCTACAAGAAGGGGCATCTAGGCCAGGAGAATACCTTGGTGTATGATCCTGAGGCAAGTGCTTTCCCACTGCACGTTGCTGGGCACACACTGTTACTTTGGCTGGCTACTGCGATTGTATCATCCTAGCCTATACGCCACACTGTTGCAAACCGTGACTACATCATGGCATGCCACATTGCCACTGCTAACTGCTGTCACATCATTGCTACTGCTTACTGCAGTTACCTTGTGGCTTGCTCACTGTCACCCATTTGATGCCTGTCAACCTGGCCAAACAAGTGGTCTTGCATTGCAGACTAAGCAGTGGTATGACCCAAGCCAAGGTCCTCCAAAGGCAACTACCATCGGCGCACCTCCTAAGAGCAGTCTAGCGACTGTATCTGCCAAAGGGTATACTCCTTACAGCTTTCTTGCCAACAAAACCTATGCTGCTCTGCCTTTTCACCCGTTGCTCTTTGCATTTCACTCTCTGTCTGGGAAATGCCAAAGCGTGATCTGACGAGATTGGAACACTGAATATTGCTGAGCTTTGCTGAACTGCAACATGCCTCCACTTAGCCCTTTCTGCCCTTGTGCTGGTCAGTTTAGCCCCTCTCAATCTGAATGGCCTGCTGGCATACAAGAGCTTCTGCTGGCATACAAGGAGCCTCTGTTTCTGCAACTTTACTGCTGCATATCCTGCTTTGTTCAGTCTTCTACAACACATGAACACCTGAAAGTGTTGGTACTGCCTGCCAAAACAGCACTTTGCACAGGGAGCCAGTCTGGACTGTACGCACCTGAGCGCTAGGGGAAGACACTTGTTCAAACAAGAAACAAATGAATAAGATGTTCATTTTATGCATATGCCAATGACTTGTGTTACATGATGCAGGGCTTTAGAGGCAGAATCTGCATCTCCAACAAACAGCGCTGGTCCGTCAGCTGACAACATTGGGAGAGCAAGCTCCCTTGCAAGCCGATATGCAAAGCCTGCTGGTGCAACTAAGGTATGAATTTCTTCTCTCTTCTCCTCAAACCCCCACCCCCATCCCCCCTCTCCCCCAAACACACCCCCCTCGACCCTTCGCCTCCCCTGTCGTCACTCTCTTCTTTCTCTCTCTCCTTGACCGCTCTGCCTCTCTTCCATGAAAACTCAAAGCAGCTCGACTGTCAAACCATTCATTGACTATGCAGCCTATCTGATGAGCTGTCTCAAGAGACCTAGCAACAACAAGCTACCATCAGTAATGTACACTACTCAGAACAGCTCTGCTGTTGAATCTGTGATTGACAATGCAGCCAATCAGCTGAGCTGTATCAAAGCACCTGAGCAAATCTTGTAACCCAATATGCTACCATTGGTAAATGACGCTTGTTTCTTGGAAGGCATCTGTAGCAACAGGATATCAAGTTTGTGAACATTGTGGACTTAATGCCCTGTTGCTACAGATGCTTTTCCTGAAACCAGTCTTCATTGCCAAGGTCATCATTGCAAACATGGATGTGCTGGCAACAAGCATGTACATCAATAAGCTCTGCTGAGGACGTTCAATATCATACATATAAAGCAGATATAACATACCTCTGCAGAACACACACATGAGGTCCGCTCTTCTCAGCCCAGATGTCACGTCTATGGCTTTAGATGGTTGAGCACCCACCATCCTCACAGACTGTGGCAGGATGATGCCCTTCGCCATGACTTCAGTACATGTTGTCAACGCAGGTGTTTGCAATCATGAATTGAGCAGTCCTGTGTATGAGAACACAAGAGATGCACATCATTTAGTGAAATGTGGTGCACTGCGTCCATGTTCAGCCTTGCTGTGGGAAGACTTTGAGGTAGACATGCAATCTGTCTTTCTCAATCTACCTCCAGGTCTTGGCAGTGCACGGCTGAACAGGCAAACCACGCACCTCAGACATATTCTGGATTTGATATACAAAATTATCCTCTGTTGTATAGCAGAATCAAATCAACCTGTGTACTTCAGTGAACACTGTATGAACATTGCAGCACGTCTTGTTCTTTGGCCTCTAGCACATGACGTGATCACTGTTTGATTATGAACAACATGTGCTGTGTCCAATCTTACCTTACGCAAGACTCCGATGATGCTGCCTGTGATTCATTAATACCTAGTTGCAGAGTCCAAGCCTCAGGGGGCTCCCTGTATGATCCCAGGAAGGCATTCACCCACCCGTTTTGTTATCACCAAGCTGCAGATGGTCGCTGCTACTGCATAGCTTTCATTCTACGCTAAGCAGCTTCTCCAGATGTCAGGCGATTTCATCTCTGTCTTCTGTCCCCTTCGACAGAAAATGGAATAATAGGACACCCAGCGACACAAGTCTTAACGCCATTCTAATTAGTCAGGTGCAGCTGAAAAGGGTATGTCAGGGCATTTCATATCAGAGCAAATGCTGCAGATTCCATGCTATTGACAACAGGTTTCTGACAGAGGAATGCAAGCATGCACCCCATGTTTGGAGCAGCCATCAGTGCATGCATGCATTGCGACATCTTGTGGGTACAGTTGTAGCAAATTGGTTGTGTCCATGGATGTGGGTCTGAGTCGCAAATGCGCTTTAAACCAGAGTTGCATCATGTTGATTGTGGTGTGTATACATCACATACAAGTCTTGATTCATGTAGTGGATAATGGTCAAATACACTGTGTTCATGTAGCCTGTGACCATATGTGCCCAAAGATCAGGGAGAGTGAACGGATAAATGAATGAGTGAGTGAATGAGTAAGTGAGTGACTGGATGAAATTTGATGAAACATGCAAACAGGTTATGGCGACAACTGCTTGGTTGTGGTACAGCAGCAATCAGGATGTCTTATGACATGCAACTTTGTCACAGAGGTCATGACACAGAAACGCATGACACTCAGCACATACACTGCTCCTCTGCAGGCTTCTATGCTCTTGATTGAAGCACTATGGATATGCCGTTTATTACTCATGATGTTTACTCATTAGCCTCCCACTGCACAGCCAGGGTAGCTCATCAGCTGTGCCAGCATATCCTAGCACATCTGATGAGCTAGCCCGGCTGTGCTGCTCACTGCAATAGATTTGTCATAACGCGGGGCAGAGAGATGATCAGCCATGAGCCGATCAATTTAGGATTTAGGCTGCAACACTAAGCTCATCATTTCCTGCTGCGGCATCAATAGCACCTCACTCTCAGATTCTGGCTAGCAGGCTGCCAAATTCTAGCAGTTACAAATTCGTCATGCAGCAAAGTGGTTTCTCGAGGTTCACCCATTGTGCAGCAGCTGTCTGACAAGGCCACAATGGTGAGCTCAACATCCAATGCCTGTCTCAGAAGGGGTGAATACATGCTGCAGACAAGTCTGCAACTTTTCCAATTCCAGACGACACCGCCTGGCATGGCATAAGAATGTGAGCAGCTCACAAATTTCCTAAGCATTACTGAGCTAAACCCTCAGCTCTCCTAAGCTCAACTCAAAACCCTCAGCTGCTTCTATCATTGTCACCCCAGTCACTGTCATTCGTACCCCCAAAAACCAATGCCCTGCACCCAAGTTGCATCGTGCCATGTCAAAAGTCAAAACAAGGAAAGTTGTCTCCAAACACATCTCATGCTATGCGCTTGTGTCAAACATTCAAGGATCTCAAATCAGATCCTGAGTTCAAGCTACACATGGGCACAATGCAATACCTGAGGAAGAAGTTTGCATCAGTACCATATCAGCTGAATAAGTTATACAATGTCTTTTTGTTATTGATAGGATACTGACAGGATTTCATGTATTTGGTAACACTGCAACTGGTGAAACTTGTTTCTTTGTGCAGGAGGGAGGCTCAACTCCGGCAGTGGTGCTGCCAGTTCCTGGCCTAGCTGGCAGGGGTAGGGGGGGTCTGGGGGGCAGGGGTGGCCGCGGTGGGGCCATCAGGACCTTTGTGCCTCAGACCTCAGGAGCAGCTGCCATCACCCCTGCATGGATGACTAAGAAGACTTCCGCCGGTTCCCCATCCGAGGAGACTTCTTCTGTCATTGCCGCCAACCCATTTGCTGACCCAGCCCCTACTGAGGGGCCTGCCCCTGCGTCCACCCCTTCAGTCTTCACGCCAGCAGCCGCTGCACAAGACACGGCAGTTGGCCCTTCTTCTTTTGCTTCCCCCTTTGCTTCTGCACCCCCTGCGTCAGCATCATCAGACATGCTGACGCAGCTGTCTCAGAGCTCAGCAAACCCTGACTCAGCACAGCCAGCTGCTGAGTCAGTTGCTGATGACTCATATGCACAGCCGCCATCACCAGGAGCAGCCATCATGGATGCTGAATCAGCAGCACCAGACGTTCCTGCTGACTCAGCACCCCCCACCTCCCAAGACGTCCCAGCCTTGTTCACACCCATCTTGGACCCCTCCCTGGACCCCTCCTCAACCCTCCAGCCCATGGACGAGACCCACATGGAAGGCCAGGACTCCACAGGGCGCTCACCCTTGGATGATGCATTTGGTGGTGACTCAACCTTGGGCCATACCTTCGGCGGTGGCAACGGTGGCGGCTCTGCTCTGGATGACACCTTCGGTGGTGGCAGCGGTGGCGTGCTGGATGACCCCTTTAGCGGCGGTGGCGCACTGGATGATGCCTTCAATGGCGGTGGCGGCAGCGGTGGTGGCCTTGATGATGCCTTTGGTGGTGGCAATGGTGCCAGCGGATTGGATGACAACTACGGTGGCTCCTCCCTTGATGACACCTTTGGTGGAGCGCTGTTGGCTGGCGACATTGGACAGGTATAGCCCAATACATCTTATCTCTCAAAACCTCTTGTCATACCTTGTGTTGTACTTCATGTCATGCTTCATGTCATACCTCATGTCATACTTCACGTCTGCTAATCATACCTCATGTCCAGCGCTAGAGCTGGGTCATGGGTCTGTGATGGTCACTGTGTCAAGCTTCTCCCTGCTGCTGCACCTGATCACATAAGGAGGCTGCTGATAGCAGACGGACTGCTTAAACCAGCCAGTTTGGAGTTTACCTGACTACCTCAAGCACTGCATCTGCCAGAAGTGACAGTGTCAGAGTCAGCAGGCCTTGCAACTGTCTGCCTGAAGATCAATACGTGGCTGCTGAGGCTGACTGATCCTGCTGCTGAGCTGTGACATGTGTCTTGTGTTTGGCGTGTTTGCTTACCTAGGCCTGTTGACCCTACTGCTGAGTTCTGTCTTGTGTCCTGAGGGACAAGGTGCTGTCAGACAAAGCTGGACAACAGCTGCTTGTCATGTGATACTGGCTGATCTGTTGTGCAAATAGAGCTATCAGGCTGAGCTTCACAGCCCTACTGCAAGCTTTTGATAAATTTGGTGCTAATGAGGCATGCTGTCAGCATGTTGAGTCAAAGCCTGCGGTAAAGTCATAAATCTCAGCCTGATAGATCTGTTTGCACAAGTGGAATTAGCTTACGGTCAAAGATTTGCTGAATGCTCCTGATACTTACAATGTGTCGCCAGGACACTGTTGTTGGGGTGGCTTTTTCTGAGGCTTGTTTTGTATGCAGGCGGGTCCCCTGATGCCTCCCGCCGACACAACTGGGGAAGCGTCTGGTCCCAAGTTTCCCAGCAGGGATGGCTCTGAGACCAGGGCCGGTGAGGATTTCTTTGGCAACCTGTCTGGAGTTGAGGGTGGGGCAGTTGATGACCAGGAGACATCCTCCAGTAGCCCTGCCCTACAAGAGTCAGGAGGTGAGTCAGGTGGTGTACATGCTGGATGTTGTTGTGTATGGGTCAGATCTCTGTTTTGTGCTTCACCCGCACCTCATGTCATTATTTGGCCCTGGTGCTGAAGGCAGGAAACCCCGTACCTCAAAATCCCATAACAGATAGACAATATTGGTGGCAAATTTTTGACAGCATTTCCGAGCCTATTACAGACAATGCCTCTTTCTGTACCTTACCTGGAAGGTAGACACATGTTTGTATGATCAATGCATGAATGAATGCATGGATGGATGAATGGATGAATGCATGAATGAGTGATAGAACAAACGGATGAATGAACATGATGCAATGCAATGCAACGCAACAAAATGCAATGCTTGAGTGCAATGAGTGAATCTAATGCAATGAGTGAATGAATGCAACAAATGATGTGGGCAAGGTGACATTGCAATCACATACAGCTGCATGTCACCCAACACATGATCTGTGGAGAGAAAATGGTCGTGCTGAAGTGGTTTGCCAGCTCAAGCCAGGTCCCGCCCTGCCTTGTCTGCTCCTGCAACTTGTGTCTCCACGTCACCAAGTATATTACACTCTGGCACCATGGTGTGCTTTTGTTTGGTGAAGTCAAGGGGTCCGCCTGGTTGCCCTAGATCAACAATGTTGCTTTACGTGACTGCCAAAAATGTCCTTTTGATAGGCCTTATAGGGACGCACAGAACAGACTGCTCTGGAGAGACAAAGCTTGCCCTGCACGTACCTAGCTCATCATGAGCCGGAGAGCGTAGATGTTATTATTATTATGTTTATCAGTGTAGTGTGCAAGCCAAGATGCATCAGCAAGCCAAAAAGCGCAGATATTAATTTTGATTATGACTATGATAATGTTTATCAGTGTTGTGTGCAGGCCAGGAGACATCAGTACAGGAGGAGGGTGGGTTTGACATTGCTGCCATGGAGGTGCGTGCATCTGAGGCCTCCCAAAAAGACTACCATGGTTTGGGTGACTGGCAGAGAGTGATGGAGATTGCACAGGGGTGGCGGGACCTGGGGTACCCAGAAGAAGATGTAAGCCTCCACGATTCGTTGTTCCTATTATGTCTTCCTCTGTCATGGGGAAACTGCGCACGGACAAACCACCGAGACGTGGGATTTACCCCAGGGGTTCTTGTCTGTGCATGCATGTGTGTGTAACCTTGTTCCCAGCTGCTGCTGTTGTTTTGGTCACGCTAAAGCAGCAGTCAAGGTTCTTCCATGCATACACTATCTCTTGTCTGTCTCTCTGTGAACAGTCAGTGGCTTTTGAACAAAAAGAGCAGATGCTGACTTTTTGGATCGCTGATCCGCTGACCGCTGACCGCTGATCCTTCCACCATGACACGTCTGAATCTGGCTGCTTGCTTTGAACATGATTACATCAGACCTTGACTTAGGTCATGTGTTGCACGACAGATGCAAGCAATTGTAGGTGATGGCGTCTTGCCTCAAACATGATTGCGTCAGACCTTGACTCAGGTCATGTGTTGCACGCCAGGTTTCATTAATGCTAGCCGACTGCATCTTGCTTCAAGCCTACTTATTGCCACACATGCGTTACATTATCGAGTTTTGCAAGCATTCAAAAATCTCGATCAAAACTGTTTTTTTTCCCCTGACTTCAGGTGAGATTGTACCTGGCTGACTACAGCATCGACATGGAAGTCTATGACTACTGGCTGTGGCGCTACTATCCAGAGTGGCTGTCGTGGTGGCAGAGCCACAGACCACAGGCAAACCAGGACACTCAAGACTCAGCTGCCACTGCTGAAGGAGCTGCCACAGCTGTGGACTCTGCTCAAGGTGCGTCTGCCACACCTGTTGATCGTGTGCATGCTAACACTGTCTGTAAGTTTGTACAACCTCAGTCAAAGTTGTACAAGATCAAATTGCTAGTGCAACACCTGGAACGTCCAAATCTTTGGCTCAGTGTTAAAAGGTCACATGCCAATGGATTTGGCCGTTGATGGTGTTGCAGTTGACGTGTGATGTGTGACTTTGACTGAGGTTGCATGGATATGCAGACAGTCTTAGCATTCACAAGCACCGCTGTCATCAGCAATGGCTATACATGTCTTCAGCAAATGTGCTGCAATGGTTGTCTCTGCATACATGCTGCCTACCCAAGGCTTATTGGTCTGATGTTACATGTCACAAGTCGTGCAGTAACACTGCTGCTGTTATGTCTTGCTGTGCACCTGTCTGAAAAGCAATTGGTGCCAGTCTGGCTCTTACTGACCATGCAGAGATTGTTGCAAGCCACAGTCATTGTCACACAACAACATGTAGAACTCAGCAGAATGCAAAAGGCACAACTGGGAAAAATCGCAGATTCTAGTCTCCAAAGCAATGCTGAGAAGCTTTCTCAGCAGAGACATGACTTCAGAGTCGAAACACGTCATCCTTGTATAACTTGATCCAATTTTGCTTCAGGTGCTGAAGCTCTCCAGAGCTTCGCTGGCTTATCCACCTCCATGGCTGAGGAGCAACCCCTTGCTGTGGACTCAGCAGTTGACCCACCTCAGGAGGCTCAGCCCATGGACTCTGAGCAGCAGCCAGACGACTCAGAGACTCAGCCTGACTACCCTCTGAGCTTCTCACTTGGTGGAGGCTCTGAGGCAGTGAGTGAGTTCCCCAACTTTGGGGTTTCAGCGCATGCTGGGGATCTGGAAGAACTGGACATCAATCTTGGAAGTGACAATGCCAATCATGATGAGCCACCGCCTGCTGCCAATGGTGATGACTACAATACTGAGTCAGGAGCTGTGAGTCTTGAGCAGCCTGCTGAGATCGAGTCCACTGCTTCCCTGCATGACTCAGCCAACATGGCCAGTCAACATGATGAATCAGATGAGTCAACCCTGATGACTACTGAGACCAGTCATCACGCAAATGAGTCAGCTCCTACCATGGCTGCTGAGGACAGCTTCCAGGCAGATGGCAGAGGCAGCATTGCCCAAACCCTACAAGAGTCGCCACCTAGGGCTCAGAATCCTTTTGGTGGGAATGCTGACGAGGCACCAAACACCACGTGGCATAACCCTGTGTGGGACATGACTGCATCCCCTGAGCAGGCGTCCAGGGCGCCCAGTCCTTTCTTTGGGGTTGGGCCTGGGGTGGGAGCCGACCAATCAGCTGGTGAAGTGTCAACCTCACAGGTAAGGCTTTGTTCTATGTGAGCTGGCTATTTCACAATGTGCTCTACAGCACATATAGTAATTTACAGTGCGTCTGGGGTTTTCAATTGCGTTCAGGGTCTTACGGTGTGGAATACAGCGTGTTTAGGGTTTTGCATTTTGTTTTGCATTTCAACCCAGCGCTCACCTTCTTGCACGTAGTCAAATGGCAATGACAATTTGGTGCATTTAAAGCCAGCCCAAAGCCAAAGCTAATGGGGCCTTGCTGTGCAGGGTGGGGGTGTGACGCGGGAGCTGTCTGTTGGGCTGTCTAGTCCACAGGCGGGCATGAAGCAGAAGAGCGGTGCTCCACAGGCAGGCGTGAAGCAGGAGAACGGTGCCCCGGTTCAGCATGTGGAGTCTCTTGGAGCCTGGGCACAAAATGAGGCTCATCGCAAGCCCAGTATCAAGCTGGAAGGTCAGTCATCTATGCCATCCACCTTGAGATTTGCCTTGTTCTTGGCTTCCTTTCTCTTTTGTTTTTATTTATATTTATGGGTGTTTGAAAAGGCATCGGAAGAACACATTGTAATTCGTGTCTAAAAAATTTCCTTCCTTTCTCTTTTCTTTGATTTCTGTTAGCGGGTGTTTGAAAAGACATTGCAAGAAAAACCATTGAATTTTATTTCTCTCAGGTGTATTACCTCTTTGCTGTCATTCCTGTTTGCTTTTGATTGACAAAACCAGACCAGAAACACCCGGGGGCTATGCAACTTGTGACTGTGACTACATCATCCTCTCCTGGGTCTTTGTCTGTTTCTGCCTTCATTGCACTCCATCTCCCCTGTGTTCTGCCTTTCATCTCGTTCACTCTGCCAGTCTTGCCCTTCAGCCTGCCTTTGCTACCTCTTATGTCTGCCTTTCGTCCGCTGCAGTCTGCCTTTCATCCGCTGCAGTCTGCCTTTCTCCCCGTCCAGTCTACCTTTTTTCCTGTCTTTCTGTTCAGTCTGCCTTTCCTCCTGTCTTCTTCCTCGGTACGTCCTTCTTCCCTCCAAGCTCTGAGCTTCCAGAACACTATTAGATATTCTCACACATGTACTGTTTGAATGTCTCCCCATCCTCTTCATCGTTTCCAGTCTAACAAGTTGTCCATGCAGGTCCACTGCCTTGGGATTTGCTGAGCGAGTCCTCTGAAGAAGAGCTGACCCCCAGGCAAGCCAGGCGCACTGTGGAGGACCTGGAAGAAGAGGACCAGGACATGCAGCCAGAGGCAAATGGCAGCGCAGTGCCCAAGGCACCTGCTCCAGAAGCTGCTGAGGCAACTGCTAGGGCGATGAGCATCGCCGACCAGATCGCCTTTGGCAAGAAGAACGTCACCAGCCTTTTCCAGGTGAATGATCCAGATGAATGATCCACCGCTGCTTCTTGCTATTGCTGCTTGGTTACAATGCTGCCCTCTGTACTCGTCATGTCATCTGCATTTGTATTTGTGCCTTTGCCCTGTCAGTGGTGGTAGCTATGCTGTGCTGTGCTGTGCTGTGCTGTGCTATGCTGTAGGGCACCAGTTTTGTTTAGCATATGTCTGTTGCTGTGCTGCGCTGTGCTTTGCTGCGACTCAGCGATGCAGTGCTGTGCTGTGCTGTGCTGTGCTGTGCTACTATGTTTGTTCCTGCTACTGTACACCTGACACCCTGTCTGATACAGGAGGCATCCCGGGGACTGGGTCAGCAGCTGCGCAGCAGCTTCGCCCTGCCTTCCTCTTCTTCACCGCCCAAGCTGTACCAGCGGAGCCCCCACCTGGTGCAGATCTACGGCAATGAGAGCGAAGAAGAGGAGGAAGAGGCAGATGAGGCTGACAGGTGAGGGACCTGCCCCCCACTGCTGTTGCAGCTGTAGTCAGTTTCATTGATCGATGGTGATCAGCAGATGAGCAATATGAACCCCTTTCAGATCAATGCCAGCCAATCACCTTCAGCATGCTTGTTGCTGCGGTCAGTCTTTGCTCACCTGCAACAAGCTAGAAGCTCAGCCTATTGATCAGCAGGGCAATCATGGAACTTTCACAGAAAACCAATGCTGTGAGATCAGCAGCAGCACAATCATTCACTACCTGCTGTCAAAAGTCGCGGAATAAGTCTGATTTTCCAGCCTTGCAGCATTGGATTTGTCAGGTGTTGAGCAGCAGTGGTAATCAGCAGATGAGCAATACGAATACCCTACATGGCAATGCCAGCCAGTCTTTGCTCAAATCTGAGAAAGTGTTTATGTTTTGCGATAAGTAGCACACACGTTGCAGAGTCTAGGTATGTGGCCATAGGAAACAAAAAACGGGAAAAACAACTCCATCCTAAAGAGTGCCATGACATTTTCAAGAGAAATAAGAAGGCCTCCCACTGACCGCAGTCAGGGCCAAAGGACAGAACTATTGGACAAGTGCGACAGCACACTCTGATCTTTCTACATTGCACTGGCACAATAAACAGTGTAAACAAGTCTGATTTTGACCTAAAGGCAACCCTCAGTTCCAAAACCTCAAACTGCTCATCAAGCTGAGCAAAGAACTTCATGTTGATGACGTGTTGACGTTACAGTATGTACATGCTCATCGGGTGATTAAATGAGAAGTTGATATGCAGGCCTTCAGGCATGGAGACCCCAAAGGCAGCCAGGCGGCTCAGCATGGGTCCAGACACCCCCTTGGACGAGTCCCCGGCTGTCACCCCCCGCTCAACCCAGGGACCCCCCTCTGAAGAAGAGTTGGCACCGACTCAGGAGGAGCAGTTTGAAGAGGCAGAGCCTGAGCAGCCCAAGAGGAAGAAGACTGGGGATGAGCCCCCTTCCCGGGAGAGATCCCCAGAAGACCATTTCGCTGCCAAGGACCAGGTTGGGGTTGATGAAGAGGAGCAGGAGTCGTCCGAAGTTGCTGAGGATGAAGTGGCCTCAGGTAGGGCTTGTCAATGCCCTACCATTGGTTGAGCATGTCTGCAAGAATGGTGTCTGACAAAATTGTCAGCATGCTTTGAGAAGGGGTTTGATGTATGTGGTAGAGTGGTGCCATACAGGATCAGAGGAACAATTTGAAACACAGCATGACACAGCGCGTGACTATGACACACTGCCTGACTTACCTAAGCTTGTTGTCCTGCTGATACACAAGCTGTCGAATGTTGTACTCCAATCGTTACATGGTAAGTAACAACCATCACATGGTCAGTGACAACAAACACAACTCCCTGCAGATGAAGGGTGGGAGGGCATGGATGATGTTGAGATCCCTCTGCCTGAGGACCCCACAGCTGCAGCCCCTGAGGCTGCTCCTGAGGCTGACTCTGCCACAGCTGTGGAGGCTCAACCAGCTGTGGCGGCTGCTGAGGACCAACGAGAGCAGTCTCAGGACCACACTTTTCCTGAGGGTTCATTTGAGGATGATGACAATGAAGGGTGGGAGGACATGGAGGATCTGACAGCTCCACTGGAAGTTGCTGAGGCAGCTGAGCAGGAAGCTGCTGCAGAGCCTGAGGTAGCCGATGAGGCTGAGTCACATGAGGTGGGTTTGACTCTACAGACACTGCTGATGTGTGCTGCCGCACACGTTGACAGTCCAGCATGATTGCTGTGCGCCAAATGTGATGCATTTTGGCTGGTGTTCTTTAGTCCTGGCGTCAGATGTCCAACCTCTTGCTCGGTACAGCTAATGTTGTACGGCACAGTCAGCGCTTTCAAGCTGCATAATTCTAAATCCTAAACCCTACAATTTGCTTGGCATAGCGCTGCATGCCTAGTAGAGGTTTTACATCAACAGCCATCTAACAAGCCCAACTCTGAAACATCTCGATACTCACTTGAATGCATACCACTGTGCTTGCAGAGGCCCTCAATCACAGTGTATGTGTGTAAATACACATACAGATGTGCATTTGGCCACATCAATATCCACATTTGTCGATCCATGTACATCACACATATTTGCAGTCACCCTGTGACAGATTGAGAGTATGTAATAGCCGTGCCGTGGAAGTTACGCCAGGCAATGTCTATGTACATATGTCAAATCTGCAATGTTCTGCAGGATGGGTCAATCCGGCAGCAGGTGCCTGAGTCTGCAATTGCAGAATCCCCATCGGCCCCGTCACAATCCCCAGCAGCAGCACATGGGGACGACGCTGGCTTCTCGCCAGAAGATGAAGAGGAGCAACAGGCATCTGATGCTTCCCTGGATTCTCCCCACGAGACAGCAGGATCCCCTACAGCACCTTCTGACCTTGCTGGGGACCAGCCCACTGCTAAAGGGGACCAGGGTGTCGTCTCCAGGGATGAGCCCATCCTCAAAATGCCCTCTGGGGATGGTGATGCAGCAGAAGAGGGCTGGGAAGGTCTTCATGACCAGGATGTGCCAGCTGCTGAACATGAAGACAGAGCAGCTCATCCTGAGGATGAAGTAGCTGACCCTGAGCGCAGGGCAGCTGAGACTCAGGTGGGGCCCAGTGAGCGCGAGGCGCATCTGGAGGCTCAGGTGGAGGCTTTGAGGAGTGAGCTGGCTTCCAAAGACACTCAGCTTGCCTCTTTGACACAACAGCTGGGTGAGTTCACTAAACAAGTCATTCCCGTTGCTTAGTAGTTCGCTCTTGCAGCCTAAACCCTAATTCGCTCTTTCATTCATTCAAAGGTTTGTTCGTTGGTTCATTCACACATTCATTCAGTCAGTCAGTATGTGTCTTCCCTTAGGGTCAGGTATGTCCAGTCCTCAGTGACTCCCAGTGTGAGGTCCTGTGAAATATTATGGGACATATGGTGTAGCCTGTTTCTGGCCCCTTTTGCATGCTACAAATGTCTCCGTGGACAACAAGTGCATGTGCAGTTGCCACTGGATAATTAAGTGCAACAAAAGCATTGTCCATGTCTGCTGCAATGTCTTAACAGAGCAATCAATGAGGTCCAACATCAAGCTATGCTTTTGCTGTGATTTTTTTGTTGCTCAACCTTTGCTGCCTGTCCACAGGAGAGCGAGACTCAGCCTCTGCTGAGCTCTCCACTGAGAAGTCTGAGCTGAGCAGCTCACACCAGCAGTTGAGTTCTGAGCTGGAGGACTCACGGCGGCAGCTGAGCGCAACTCAGGACGAGTTAGATCGCAGCGCTCAGGCTGCTGAGTCATGGCAGAGTCAGCTCGCTACCCTTCGAATCTCCTCAGCTGCTGAGATGGCTTCCTTGAGGCAGCAGCTGACTGAGGCTGGTGCGCAAACAGCTGAAGAGGAGGAGAAGGCTCAGGCAGCTCACCGGGCTGCTGACAAATGGAAAAGCCAATTTGAATCGGTGCAAGCAAGCAGCAAATCAGCCGCTGCTGCTGCAGCTCAGGTGAGGGAGTCTAAACGCAATACATGTTGCTGTCTGGCTGAAAATGGTGCTTGATATGAAAATTGTGTGGTGACTGCTGATCTGTGTCACAGTGTACAGTGAGAAGCAGAAGTGTGCATGCTTGCAGCAAGCCAGTATCATTGTCCACTCCACCCTGTGATTCAGATTAGCAGTCAGCAGGCAGTGCATTTGTCATGCATGTAGTCTTGACACTCCACATCCACAAGGACTGCGACGGTATGCTTTGACTGACTGGCTTGTGATGTGTCGGGATCTTGCCCTCAGAGTAAAATCTGTCACCTCTGTGAATGTGACGACTTGAGTGATGAAGCGGCTGGAATTATTGACACGCTGAAGAAGATATCGATATGCCAGAGAAAGTGTTGATATGCTCGAGAAATAAAAATCTGAGGGGTGTTTTGATGAATTGCAGAATGAAGAGGAGCTGACGCAGGACCTTGCCAATGCACAGTTGGAGCTGGCGGCCACCCTTGAGAGCCACCGGGCCGCCCTTGCTGAGATCCAAGGTGGGTTTGCTTCATACATTCCTAAATGCATGCATTCAGTATGTGAAATGTACACATGACACATTGTGTGACACCCTTGCTAAGATTCAAGGTGGGTTTGCTTCATAAATCAACACATGCTTGCATGCATGCGTTCAGTATGTACGTTAAAACCTGTAGCACATCTTATAACATGTACAATACTGGAATTATCTCAAATGTGATATAGGACAACATAGTACATATAGACTCAAATCAACAAAATATTCAGCAACAACGTGTATGCATATTGTGTTATTTCTTTGTAGTACAAAGTTTGTGCGTAATAACAAGGGTGTATGTATATTGTGGTGTTTTTTGCCGCTGTAGGACTCAAAGAGGAAGGGGTGTTGCTTGCTATGTGCCCTGCTTAGATGAGCTTTTTTGTTTTCATCTATCCAGATTTTTTTGCTAATATTCCTTTGACAAAAGGAAATGATTCATGCTGCCATGGTGCAGAATCCTTGAATGAGGCGCAAGAGCGGCTGACAGCTGTCACGTCCCTCGCTGATCAGGTTGCTGCCTCATCATCTGAGCTCGACTCGTTGACTCAGCAACGGGACAGCGCTGAGGTCAAATCTGATGAGCTCTCTGAGCAGCTAGACTCGGCCGCCGAGCAGCTCAGGGGCTCTGAGCTCAGGTGCAGTGAGCTGAGGAAGGAGGTTGAGTTGTTGAAGGAGACTCACGCTCATCAAAACACCAACTCTGAGTCCAGGCATGCTGAGCTCAGTAAGCAGCTTGAGGAGACAAGAGGTGCTCACGCCAGACTTGAATCTGAGTATGAGCTGCTGACTCAGCAGATGAGTGGGGATGGAGCAAAGGCCAGTCCCCAATCAGCAGAGTCGCCTCAGAGGAAAGCTCAAGCGCTGTTTGAAGAGCTTGAAGACTACAGGTAAGAGCTGCAGCAGCGCTTTTCTTTCTCCTGTGCTTCATGTCTCAGAAGCGACAATGGCCTCTGTAAATAACATCGTGGGTTTTTTCACATTTATCAAAGTTGAATTACTACTGCTGGCAAATGTGTGTACAAGGTTGCTGTTCCTGTGCATCTGCTGGCCCTTGTCACTACATGAAGCTCTATTGGCAGCAAGTATGGCCACTGAGGGGGGAGAGGGGTGGGGTCTGTCGAATGTCACGTAACGCCTGAGATGTTGCATTCAGTCAGTCCGAACAGAAACAGGTCATCTGGAGTGACATGTGTCTGTCTGTGCTACATAAAAACCCTAATTCCTAAACCCCGACCCTGCAGGAGCAAGATGGGCTTGGCCGATGCTCGCATCATTGACTTGGAGGAGGAGAAGGCTCAGCTTGAGGAGGCTAAGGCAGCTGCTGAGGCAGCTTCCAAGGAGGCCTTTGCTCTCAGAGAGAAGCAGACTGAGCGCATCAAGAGGACTAAAGCTGGCGGTCCTGGTGGTGAGTCAGCAGTCGATCTTCTTCCTCTTTGGTCTTATGCCCTATAACCTGGTGTATCATATTCTTCTTCTTCAGTCTGTATGCGCCCGCTAAGTTGCTTTATACAGATGTCAATCGTCGGTCTTGATTAGGAATCAGGGCTTGGGGTCTCTGCACTTGCCTGCATAGCTGGGACACACAGGAATTGATGATGAGGATGACTGTGCACCTAGCTGCTGCATGTGGTATTGTGCATGCCTGCCGTGCTATTTTATGAGCTAGAGTTCAGGATCAGACCTCCTGTACGCATTTGCCTAGCTGCTGCAATCTGCCCGAAGCACCACTTTGCACTAACAGCTGTCAGCAAAAACAAATTCCATCTTCACCCATTCACTCATCAAACACATGTCTTCAAAAAGATTATGCAATCCTGAGTACGTCCCTGTAGGTCCTGTTTTGGCAATCCCTGTTCCAGCAGCGACAATTATCTCGGCCAACTGAAGCCATGCTCAACACAACATTGGCGCTTAACAGTCAACTGTTGTGTGCAAGATGACTGCAGTCAGCCTGAATGATTGTCAGTGCTGGAACAGGGATTGCCAAAACAGTTGCGTGCCACAGCCAAGTCAATGGGCACCTCATGGCATGCTAGCTTCTCTTGGTAGCAGAGGATTGCACAAGTCATGCATGACTTGCAAATGCACGCACCTTCACCTCACCATTCCTGTCTGATGTTTTTTTGACATTCAACATTGGGGGCTATCTCTTCCTCTTCCTCTTCCTCTTCCTCCTGCGCTACATAGTGCAGCATGTATGTGTACACACAGCATGTCAGGTGTGTGTCTGTTAACAATGATGATTTAAAATGCAGGTCTGGCTGTCGTCACTGCAGAGAGAGAGGACGCAGTACGCAGAGCTGAGCAGCTTGAGTTTGAGATGCGTGAGCTGAGAGCTGAGTGCAAGTCGCTCATGGACCAGCTTCAGGCACAGTCAGCTGCTGACACAGCTTCCATGCAGCTTATTGAGTCAGAGCTCAGCCGCTCGCGAGTTGACTCAGCACCTGCCCAGGCTCCAGACTCGCCTCCGAGTCAGGCTCCCGTCTCAACTCAGGGCGACAGCTCGGAGCTGAGTGGCACTGAGCTGACTCGGCAGCTTGAGGAGGCTGCAGTGAAAATCTCTTCTCAGGAAGCTGACATTATCAGTCTTCATGCTCAAGTAGTGACTCGCAAGGCTGAGTTTGAGAGCAGCAGAGCCGCTTTGAGCAGTGAGTTGGCTTTGATGACCCAGCAGGCTGAGCGAGACCAGGCCACTCAGCGGGCTGAGTCATCGTTTGCTGAGCGGGACACATTTGCTGAGAAGGCTCGGGAGCTTGAGGCTGAGCTTGCTGAGTCAACTCTGAGGACTGAGTCCTTGAGTGCTGAAAAGGAGGAGCTGAAGCAGCAGCTGGAGGGGCTGTTAGCAGGGGCAAAGCAGAGTTCAGAGGCCCAAGATGAGGTGCAAAAGCTGCAAGGGCAGCTGAGTCAGCTGCAGGAGCAGCTGCTGCAGAGGGAAGAAGAGGTCAGGAGGCTGGAAGAAGAGCAAGGGCAGCTGCACCAGAAGGTGCAGAGTTTGGAAGAAGAGGCTCAGGAGAGCTTTGAGCAGCTCACTGGGAAAGAGGAGGTATTGATGCTCTCATGCACTCTATGTGAGCAGAGGCTTTATTCACCTTCTGCTTTAAGATGTGCATGTCTGAGTTTGGCTGCTTGGACCATGTCGCATGTTACAGTCTGTAGAGATTTGCAGTTTACAACAGCATCTCTTGCAAGACTGGCTCCTGTGACCATGAACCCCACATGGGGGCTCATGGTTGCAGTAGCCCCACCCTACGCAAATAACGTTCCACCCTTTTCTGTCAATAGTGATTGGTCACCCTTCTGCCAATTAATCTGTCCCTACTAGTCAGATTGGCTTGCTTGATGCTACCCACCATCAATGCATGTCAGGGTGTTCAACGTGGCTGTCTTGCTGTGCAGGAGTGTGACAGGCTGGAGGCTCTTCTGGAAACTGCTAGAGAGGGCAACGCCCAGCAGGCCTCCAAGCAGTTAGAGTCCCTGCATGCTGACCTGGCAAGTCTACGACAGCAGCTCATGAGCTCTGAGGAGCAGGTACAGGCCCTCGAGCAGGATCTCCAGGTATGTGCTAAAACTTAAAACGTTACAGGTCCAGAGTTCAAAGCATGTGCTGTTTTCTCTCTGCATAACAACCCCCACACTGGCTTGGCAACACTTGTATTTTCCACCTGCATAGGTTCAGGGCATAGACCTGACTGACCCAAATTGATCTCAACTTGACCCCTGCTTTCATCATGTTTCTTCCAATGTGTCTCGCTTACTGAAAGGCTGAGCAGTACGTTTGTCACTGCTGCAACCTGGTCTTGTGCCTGTGCTTCAGCATGATCTGCCTGCTGGGGTGAGCAACAACTAAGTATATCAAGTTGCTGTTCATCCAGGATCAAGCTGGCTCATCTGAGGCTCTCCAAGCCGCAGAGGAGCAGCTGAGTCAGGCAACTCAGAGAGCTGAGTCTCTGAGTGCTGAGCTTGAGAGCTCACAGGGTGAGTCCAGGCGGCTGAGGCAGGAGTTTGAGCAGCAGATTGAGACGCTGACTCAGCAGCTGAGGGACCAAGTCAAGGAGAAGGATGATGCTCTGCAGAATGCCTTGGCTGCTGAAAAGGCCAAAGATAGGGTGTGGACACAGGACCTTGATGCTCTTTATGGCAACAATGAGAATCATCATGGCATGCATGCTATCAATTGCTTGCGTACTAAATTTCATCCGTTGGGTTAATTCTGCATGTTGCTGAGCCTTGCCTGATTTGAGCTGAGACCCTAAAGTCATAAACTTGTCCTCTGCTTGCCTAATGTCCTCTCCTGCTGTTTTGGAAAAGTGGGACCAGCACTCCAACTGTCGTCACGCGCTGTTGAATCAACATCAAACATCTGTGTGAGTCACCTGCTGTGCCATTGCAGGTGGACATGGAGGTGGCAGCAGTGCGTGCCCGGATTCAGGATCTGGAAGTTGACTTGGCTGCAGCTGAGGGTGCAAGGGATGAGTTTGTGTACCACCTATCCCCCAAGAAGCCCCCCAGGCCGGCAGGCTCCCCCGCCCCCAAGGCCAATGCTGATCAGCTCAGAGCTGCACTCAAGGTATGCCACTCGGATTTTGAGGTGCTACTCAGCATGTCTGGTTGGAAGATTGGCGCTTACCAGTCAAGTAACTCTGATGTATATTGTTGCTAGCCTGCGCGCACCAGCAGCCAGTGTGTGTGGTCTTTTTGTTCAGCAAGCCTGCACACTGAAAGCTGTTTTGAAAGAGGGACATGAACTGCTGCTGTTTCTCATCTCAAACTCAAAATAAGCTGCAAGCATTCTAAAATGACATCCAAAGCATGACACAGGTGCATCAGCTCATATGCCCTAGTCACTGCTTTGCAGCTGACAGCTGTTTGCCACCTAGTTCAATACAGCAACAACTGATTCCTATAGTGTGTCACCCAGTGCTTGGAGCATGAGGCAAATGACTGATACACTGTGTAGTAATGTGCAGGCTGCAGATGACTGTGTCGCTCAAGAACAGAAGACCATTGTGTGGTTCAATGCATGCATGTGTGCATGAAGCAAATGACTGATTGGATGTGTAATGATGTGCAGGCTGCCCGGGAGCATGCAGTGGGCTTGGAAATGTCTGCAGAGAGGGAAATGGCAAGCGCTGACGAGGCCTATATGCTGCTGGGTGAAGCTCACAGCACTGTGAGTACTCCTCATCATATACATATACCGTATGAAATACAACATATATAATAATGATATATATAATTTGAGGTTTAATGTAAATATGAAATTAATGCAAGATCAAAAACACCAAAACGAAATGAGATACAGTACAATGCAGTGGTTACAATACAACACAACTTGTAATGGTCTTAAGTGACATTTATAATTGTGATTGTCACGCCTTGTGTCACTTTGTGCCTTTCAGTATGGGTGCAGGACCCTAGCTGGGGAGCAGCAAAAGAGTGTAACCTGTTACATGGGCCGTTGTAGTAGGCCTTACAGGGATGCACAAGACAGGCTGCTCTGGAGAGACAAGACTTGTCCTGCACGTACCTAGCTCATCATGAGCTGGAAAGCGTTGATTTATTATTATTATTATTCTATGAGCCATTGAACGCCTTTCCATCAATGGTTTTGCTACTTTCGGCACCAAAGCTGTCTGCAGCAGCAAGAATGTATGACACTCAAAGGCAGCGCTCAGATGAAAGGCAACATCAGGACATACTGCTCATCGAACCTGCATTGCATGACGTCAAATGGCCTTGATCAAACATAAAGTCCTGTCCTTGTATTGCATGTCACGATCTCTTGTCCTTGTCTGTATGGCTGTGTCTGTTTGTATCTGTATGGCTGTGTCTGTATTGTGCTGCTGCTTGCCCATGTTCAGCTATCCCCCGAAAAGCTTCCAATCATTGTCAAATTTCTAAAATAGTCAAATTTCTAAATCCAAATTTAGATTGGATTCTAAATTTCGATTGCATTTGCTGCAGATGGCGTTATATGAGGCTGTCCTTCTCCAGAACGACTTGGACCCTGAGTTTGTGCGAAGCCTCAATGCGGGGGATGCAAGCTTCTCAGGCGATGATGAGGACGACGCAGTTGAGCTGGCATCGGTGGCCAGCGCTGCTGGGGATGAAGACGCAGTCCCCAGTGAGTCTGGAGATGATGCTGGAGTCCCCGGCGAGCTTGGGGATGACAGTGCAGTCCCTGGTGCAGCTGGGGATGAAGCCCCTGAGTCCAGTCCCAGAGGGGAAGCAGAAGGTAAGCTTACGTCTGATCAGAACAAGCCATAGCATGCTGACTGTACAGTCTTGCACCTACTGCACCTCGCAATGTACAGGCCAATGCTTGCGGGTCAGTATGTTACGCACTATGCAATCTCATGTTTCAGTGTGACCTGGAACACTTCACTCCTGTTTGGCCTCTGCCCTTCCTTTTTCATCTCTCTGCACCATGCGTTGAGCAGCATGAGGCTTCCTTCTGCAGTGAGTGGCCTGACATGAACAGCGCCAGAGTGCTGACATGGGCTGATCATCAAGGCCTGCTTGGCTATGCACAACCTGCCTGACAGGTTGTCAATGCTATGCAGGCCAACAGGACTTTGGTAGTCCAGCGTCATCACCCAATGTAGCCCAGGGCAACAAGGGTCTCCACACTGGTACAGGCCGCACAGGCCAGTCAGAGGACTTCTTTGATCGCTCTGCAAACCTCTCCAGCGCAATGCCAGGCAATGCAGAAGAGCCCATGGAGCAGGATCCTGGCTGCAACAGCCCCACAAGCTCAGGCCGTGTAGGGCAGTCAGAAGAGCCCTTGCTAGAGCCGTCAGCTAGCCCTGTTGCCATTCGTTTCATGCAACCCCCCTCGCCAGCACACCAGCAGGAGATGTCTCTAGACACCTGGGGGGTGGGGCAAACTGCCAGTGGGGTTGATGGGGGGGTTGAAGGATGGGAAGACGAAGATGACTGGTGGAAACAGGATAGCTAATGTTTCGCTTCTGATTCCAGAGTCCCAGCTGTAGAAGCAGTCAACCACTACAATTTGAGTTTATGCTGAGTCCATGAGCACCACCACTGGTGTGCTGTGCTCATGGCCACTTTGTTGTTGGCGAAATAGGTCATAGGTAAATACAAATATACATGCTAGCAACAGCTGATGCATAGTTTTCTGGCGTGTCGACCTCGAAGGCTTTTTGGTTTGGGACGTTAGGCAAATATGTATATTTACATGACTGACCACTGAATTTAGGCAAGACTCTCCGCCAAGTAAGAATTGTGCTCCATGAAACAGTCGCTCATGGCTCACTTCAACGGACCTTCAACGGACAGGCAAGCTGTGCACAAACCTTGAAAGGCAGCGCATGCGATAGCGGCAGAACGCGGGTGCTGTTCAGTCTGAGCAAGGTTTGCAAATCGCCCTCTGCTCTGCGACGCAGCACACGCCTCGCACGCTCCAGTGCCTACTGTCACAGCAGCACCGACGGACCTGAGGCCAGCCTTTGTCTACGCTCATGACAAAGATTATGTCCTTGATCATAACGGCGTCAGGAGGGTTCTCCGGGAGCTGTCGCGGGTGGCTCCGCGGCATGACTTCTTGGTTTGCAACCTTTCAGAGGGAAGCATGACCCTCGAAGTTCTGAATACTTTGCCATCAAAGCTTGAAAGTGTTTGTGGAAGTCAAATTGTTGCTCTTGCAACTCCTGGGAAGAGATCGAGCCATTGCTGGATCACCTCTTGGGAAAGCACGTTGTTCAGTACCTTGACCTCGGCAACAATTGGTTTTCCAGCTTTGGAGACTTTGAAGCAGGAGAGACGACTGTCAGAGAAGTTCAAGAGTTTCGGCAACAGGCTGAGCTTGCTTGGCTTTGATAGCAATCCCTTCACTGGGAATTCTGACAAAGATTACTGGTTGCGCAATGCTAGAGCATTCAAGCAAGAGGCATACGGGTGCAGATACACTGAGGACTGACAGCTCAGAGTCATGCTTTTGTTTACCCAATTTGAGCACTGCAGGGCTTTTGCAGCAAGACACAACAGTTTGATATTTAGTCAGGGCCATTACCGAAGGATTGTGAGATGTTTTTCCAGGCAAAGCTCCTTCTGAAAAATGTCCAAGAGATCAGCGTAAAAGTCAGGCCACAAGGCCATACAAGTAGGCTTGTTGTGCTTCTTGGCTTGCTTGCCCTTGTTGGCGTCTTGAAACCATGTGCAGGTGCTGCATGTACAATGTCTGTCAACATGTGCATAGTCTTGCTGCTAAGGTATATCTTTTAGGTACATCTCAGTGCCACATCAGAAGGCAATACAGCCTTTCCATGAAGTGCTTTACTCTAGCTGACTTCATGCCAAAAGGCACTCTGTGGGCACGTTGGATTTGGTTGTGGCTTTGTCACGTGTAATTGTCAGCGTGTTTGACATATAACTCTGCACTGACACTAATTCGTTTTGAGCTTATGCTTTGCTCCCAAATGAGCATGCTTTTGCATGTTCAGCAGAATGAGGAGTCACACTGATCAGATGTCAATCACAGCGTTTATGATCTTGATGCTACTGGCTTCCTGTTTCTGGCCATCATGACCGCAAGCTGTTTTGTGAAGATGAAGTGCTGCATTGTCTATGTGCTGAGCAAGCTTGGGGTCTAAGCCTTGGACCAAAATTACCAATTTGCTTGGATCTGAAGTAGCAGAATTTGCTGTTGCGAAAAGCCATTCTAGCAGGTCAGTGCAAAAAACTCAATTGAGTAAAAGATGTATAAAAATGTAGGTTATGGAACGATGGGTGGCGCACAGGCAAGGGCAAAGGCCAGCGATGTTATAAAAGTGAAAAAAGCTGATGCCTGGATCCATGCTGCATGCACTTTTGCATCTAGCGGAGCTCTGAGGTGACAGTAGATTGCAGAAGCAGTTCGAATTGGACTCAAGGCATGCTGTTTACATCTTGCAGAAATGTGCAGATTCAAACATCCGCAGCCTGATTGCCTTTTATAATCCATAGGTATCCAGGCAAGGTCTCATGTGGTATATGCATGGCAGAGTTCATGATATTTCAGTAACAGACTTCATTAGCCAACTCTGGACAACACGCCAGTGATGCAGAGCATTTGTATCACCCCATTGGTCACAGCACCAAATATGACATTCTTGAGCAAATGTCTCAAAGTTTGCTGAGTATGAGTCGTGCTGATCAGTCATCATACAGCCTGCACACAGGTCAGCTAGTGTGACAGAGAGCAGGTTGTTCCTGTTTGCTGTGCCCTATAGCACTACGGTGAAAATTCGCTAGGCTTGCAGTCTCAATGGAGTTTGCTTGCTGAGAGAGCTCGTTGCTTGATGGCTGTGAACATCAAAGCTGTGTGTTGAGGTTGAGCTGTTGTGCCATCCAGCAAGCCTTGCTTTTTGTACCATGTCTGCTCGGACTGAACTCATTACTTCACGGCTGTGAACATCAGAGCTGTGTTCTCAAAATGAGCTGTTTCGTCGTGCAGCAAGCCTTGCTCCCTCAACACAGCATGCATCACCTGCATTTGCGCTTACTTAGATATTTAATCTACATGATCATGTGAAAGCAGGACACACACAGGCTGTGCGCAGTTCACGTCTGGACCTCATGCAGGTTAAGAAGGATTGTGATAGCACAAACAAGCAACAAAACATTTGCTGAGCTCAATCACAATTTGACCTTTATACATGTACTGCAGACTCATTCATGGCTGCTCAGTCTGAGTGCATGACAGCATGCTCAGTGGCAATGCTTGACATTGATGAAACATGTTGATGCTCAAGGCAAATGCTGAGGCTCAAATGCTCACACGTGACACTCACATTTAGCGGCAATAGTAAAAGCAGATGCACAGTGCACCGCGTTTTGTTTGAGCAAAACCACTCTGCAGCCAGTCACATGTGGCCAATCATAGGCACAGTGACTGTGACCAACAGTCAGTAGTGATGATACTATCAGCTGCAAGCTGGGCCAGCGTAAGCTGGCTAGGTATGAGGTCGGGTCTTGCTTCTCCAGAACAGTTGAACCCAAACATGCTTACCAAACGCCTGTGGCTTGTGACTACACAAGGATTGGCCTTCTGACAAAAGTGTACAATGAAGGCAGCCAAGCGGGATTGGGTGCAGGACCTTGAAGGCCAACTCAAATGTTGCATGGAGACCTCTGTCATACATGATACAAGGACATACCTGCGGAGCCTCTTCATATATGTTCTCCTTGCCGGTTGCTTTCAGCTTGTCAAGGAGGGGTCTGGACTGCCCGTTTGGTCCAAGCTGGAATGCAACCAGATCAGCAAATGGGAAAGTCATGGGATGACTGTAGGCAGTGCAGTGCGCATTACTGAAGTGTGCGCATTTCAGGTCTTGAAGAAGCTGAAGAGGATTGCCAAAACGCCAGGGCGTGTAAGGGGATGGTGGTGGACCCTGATCCCCTGCTATTCGCCTAGCCACTTCACTGAACATCTGCACTGCCATTATGACTCATGATGCCACTTGCTGATGCTTGTGCAATTTCTGCAAATCAATGCGTTGAACTCACTGATGGACTCATGCCTTGCTCTACTCTAGATGAGACAGTTCCCAATCTCTTGCGCGCTCTTGGGATGCTGCAAACAATCTAGCAGCGCAGCGCAGCGCAGCGCAGCGCAGCGCAGCCTTCAACATTGCAATACACAAGCTGAGCACGGAGACATAAAACATGCGGGTAGAATTTACTGTACTGCCAGGTAAGGATGCCTGACCTCACCTGACCAAATTGGTAGTGTTCCAAAGGAGCCCAGACTGTGGCCACATACAGACCTCCCGACTTAAGCACCCTGTGCGCCTCTTGTAAAGCCTTCTGGTGGTCAGGCATAAACATCAAGCCATAGCTACAAGTCACGGCGTCAAATGTGTTATCGCCAAACTCTTGCAGGTGCTGAGCATCTGCAGGCTGAGCAGTGACGTTTGTGACACTCTCGGATGCTGCATACTCGCTGATCAAGCTGACTGAGGCAGGAGATAGGTCAGTGGCGACAACCGAGGCGTTGGGAATGGCCTTTCCAAGAGGCACAGCTGGAGTGCCTGCATTGCTGGCAAGGTCCAACACTCGAATCCTTCCGTCTGCAGGTCAAAGTTACTGCAGTCAGGTGTGCTCTCAGCAGTCTGTGCTCCCGTCAGGAAGAAAAATTCGCACACCTGCTTGCGATCCACTCACCTGGCTTGCAATGCTTGACGACAGCATCTATCACTTGCCGAAAGTTCGGCTCTGTCAAGCCCTTGCGAATAAGAACCTCCGCGTACGACGGAGAGCTCCTGTCCCAGTGAGCCTTCGATTGGGCAGTAATCCAAGCGACATCCGGCGGATGTTGATCTGGATTCTGGTGCTGGTGCTGGTGCTGGTCCTGGTGCTGATGTTGATGCATGATGTACAGTTGCAGCTGCTCCAGCCTGTGGCGAAGTCTATGGCGCCGTTGGCGTCACGATCACTGTGCCTACAGCGAGCGTTACGATTTGTCTGTGGATCTCAGAGACACGTTCCACTAATTTGCAGAGCTTGGTAAAACGCCTGGATCATGGCAGTGACATTTTGCTTGTCAGGCCTACTAGTTAATCAGTTCAAGTGTTGGAAAATCAGTTAAATGGTTTCCTTATAGATTGGATCTCGGAGACACGTCCCCAAGGATCATCCATGATGCATGCATGGTGCACTGGTTTGCAGAGCCCGGTGAAATGCCTGGATCGTAGGTACTGTGGCAGATACAGTATGCAGTCACGCAAGGCTGTGTTAGGCTGCGCAATGAACTGAAATGCATTGAAACGAATCTCGGAGGCTATGTTTACAGTCAAGTAGAAACTGCTGACGTCGAACACTGTTGCAAAACATGTTTGTACATCTGTAGCGTCTGCTGCTGACTGTTGGGTCGAGGCTGACAGTCTAGACAGCCGGCCACGAGCTCAAGCACAACGCATGTAGAGCTGAGATCGGAGGCTGTGTCAGTGGTTATACCTATATCAGCAGTGAAATGGTTTGGGGCCTTTGAGACAGACATGTGCTGAAACATGTGCAACTTTGCTTGGACTGATACTCATGTGCACCAGAAATGGGCGTCATTCTGTCCAAAATGTTGCAAAGCAGTCTTCTGCAGTGCACCTCGAGTGAAAGCTGCAAGGTTTCAATTTGGAACTTGGCATACCGTACCGACGATAACGTTGGTCCTTTTAATAAATAATTGCTTTGTGGTGCGACCCCAATTAAGCTTTAATAAGAAAAATCATTTCCTCTTCCCACCATACTTAAAATAATCGATAATGGCAATAAAAATGCAATTTTGAGCGCGCATTGATCTATGGCCTACTGCAGAGCGCTCGGGACGCTGCGGCATCGACGGCCACATGACCTTTGATATGCTTGTGAGTGATTCTCGCGAAGTCATCCCTGAAAAGCCAGTCGAGCCTGTTGCGCCTTGGTTTTGGCCAAACGAAAGACACAGTTCCTGATTTGGTTGACCCGAATTTGCCCGAATTCTGTCTTAAGCCAAAGCCTGTGTCCAAGGTGTTGACAATATGAGTGTATGCACATGCTGCACAGTGTTGTTGTTGAAGTCAAAGCAAAAATTTGTGGTGTGCCAAGCCGACCAACCTGTAATAAAGTGCATTGAATTTATTCCTGGGCCTGCCGACCTTCATTAAAAGTAAATAAAAATCGTTTTTAGGGGTTTTTATTAAAAAAAGTCTTTTCCAATATTCTGGGGGGTGCGACCTTACATATAATTTGGACCAACTTTATCGTCGGTACGGTAGCCACCATTATCATTCCAGACACTGTAGCAATGGCAGGGTACAGTGAAAGCTGCATGGCAGCTTCAGACTGCAGACTATGCAAACAGCTCAAATGGGTGGTCCGAGCAGCACTGTCCGTGCTCTTTAGCACTGATTGCTTACATCCATGCATTGTGATATTATAACCATGGTTGATGATGTGATTGATCACCTTGACCTACAATGCAAGTCTAAGCCTGGACAGTGATCATCAACAGCAGCATTCTAGCTGCTGCAACTGCCTTACATGACCAAACAATATCCCTGTGATTGCTGCTGCATTGCCTCACAGATTACATGTACTGTACCGAATCAATCATGCACAATGTGAGCCATCTTCAGGTACCATGCTACGCAACACATATTTCACACTGTCCAGGCATAGTGTACATGTGCCCAAAACCATATATAACTTCGAGTGAACCATCACACATGCAGCTTTGCTCTAGACCAGGAAGAGCAAGTTCCTGCTGAAAACGCCAGGATGCAAAATGCAGCCAATAAGTCTGTATGGAAAAAACAACCTAGCGCTGCATCTATAGTGACTTGTGATGTACACCTCATACAGAGTAACAAACATCTGACAGTAAAACTCAAGGTTGTGAATGCCCTGCAAAACATACAGCTGTGGCTGGATCACCATAACACAGATAGAATGTGACACTTGGCTGCAAGTTGGACTCCGTTGCAGTGTCTTGCTACTTCCCACAAGCCTATCCCCAATCAAACAGATGCTTCAGGCAACAGAGGCTGCAGTAAGTTACTGTGTTCAGGCTTGCCAAAGACGCTGCTGCCTGGTGTGAGCTTGTCACTCTGACTGATGAACTGAGCAGCATTGCCATCCACACAAGTGGTGTGTAGATGACGTCTCTTCCGACTGCGGAAACAAAGGGCTGCTCCGATGGTAATGAGTACGCCGCAGCCATAGACCTGCAGCGCTGCTGATGCAGGTACATAAGAGAACTGTGTCTCCTCTAGGGGTTGCCCTGCACACACAGCAGCCCTGTCACATCTAAGCTTTTCAGCCCTGTCACAGCTAAGCTTTTTAGCCCTGTCACATCTAAGCATTTCCGCCCTGTCCCATCTAAGCATTTCAGCTTCTGTGCTGACCATTCATCCATGGAACGCATATCATCCCCTAAGGTCAGGCGTCTACAGTCCTGTGTACCTCCCGGTACGAGGTTTTATCTTAAGAGTCAGCGACAGCATTTGTGTTGTTGCTGACTGCCACAAGTGATAAAACATAGGCTTGTGGACAAACGCAGAGTACAGTCTGTCCATGTGCTCTTGACACAAGATGTGGCACAATGCCCTGCACCCTTATGCACCTCTGTCAAGCCTTGCAGTAATTGATGCTTGACTCATATTCCTTTCCTCAGACACAAGAATTGCCTGGAGCCATGTCTTTGGCATGAGCCACCCACACAGAAAAAAGGTGATGCACACAGTTGTATCCAACAGGGTCATGGGCAGCTGGATTGTCATCATGTGACTGACCGACCAACATCACACAGGCAAAGGACTAGGCATCACTCACCCATGATACGAGGCGCCAAAGCCACAGCTGTGGAAGCCAAGACCAGTTCACTGCTGAACCAGGCCAGCTGTAGGTAGATGGCAGCATGCACCAAGGTGTGACGCCTCACACCCCATGGACATTCACGCTTTGTGCTGAGAGCCTGCATGAAAAGATCCACTTGTCTCAGCAATGCAACAGAAAAGCTACTGCCTGCCATTGGCGCTGAACATGCTGATTTGGTTTTGTGCACACGCCATAGCAGACAGATCTGCTGTGTGTGACAAAGTGGGAGCCGCCAAAACAACACCATGCTCTTGAGCACTCCAATGCAGCACAGCTGCTAGCCTCTTGCAAAGTGGCTCTGCTTCAGGAGAGGAATACGAAGCTGACTGTAAGGATTTGTCTGCTGGTGATTTTAAAGGTTATCAAACATGTGCAAGTGCCATTTGCATCTACAGGATAGTGGCATGGGTGGCTCACCTTGTGGCTAACCACACCAACAAGACCAAGGAAAGCAAATCTCAGCAAGCTCCACGGCAGGGCTTGGTGCACTGCTGCAGCACAGGACATACGATAGGTCAGGTGTTTGTCTGTTATGTAAGTTGAAAGCGTAGCTTGTAGATCTGTCGCTATGACTATGGGCGGCAAAGTCTGCTGATGGGAGCAACGTAAAATAGCAGATCTCTACAAGCGCAATATTTCTGCTCGAGCCTGATGCAGCAATCTCATCTGCAATGCTCATTCAGACCGTGAACAAAGCTGACCTGCAAAAGATCCTTGCTTGTACAGATACCCGGCAAGCGTGACTAAGGAAGCTATGGCTCCGTTTAGGACTTGCACCAGACTGAAACATTTGAGCGCGTCCTGCACCAAATGCTGCGTCTCCTCTGGCAAAAGCGAGCTTTCTCTGCTGTCGTGCTGACTCGAAGGGCCAGCTTGGCCCATACTGTCGTGGTCACCAGCTCGTAATTCTGCTGCCGTTCTTACTCAGCGACTGTCCGGCAGATGTAGCAGACAGTCGCCGCACCCGAGCTCAGCCCTGTAGGTTCAATTTGAGGGTGCTTGTCGCAACCAGAGCAGTCGCCCCGTTACTTGAGTTGGTCTGCTCTCGACGCAAGAAACTAGGAACATTTGGGCAAGGCTTTGCTCATCGCCACGTGGGATGCTTTGTTTCAGTACTTAGCGCTTAGTATTGCAATCCCCATTGTCTGAATAGCAGTCCCCGTTGTCTCCGGTGCAATTACGAAGCAAGTATGTCAACCCAGACATCAAGCGACGGGGTTTAGATCATTACAACATTTGCATGGGCAAAAATCTTGCGGAAGGTGAGAGCAGAATCTGCCTTATCTAGTTCAGATGTCATGAGGACAAACACTGAACAGCCATTGCGTTACATTTGCGCGCGTGAGAACATGCTGCTCCCTAAAATGCTAGGACAGCACAGCTGTAGCAGTGTGCGTAGGGTATAGCTAAGGCGTAATACTTCATTGTCATCCTTATTATGGTTCCTGCTGGGATGCGGCTATACAAGGCCAGAGCAACATATGCTAAGGATCTTATCTTCACGCTCGCTTTGGTCTTGTGTGCCTTACAGCACCAAGCCATTATATTGCAACTATCTAGCCTCTGCTACAGTGATTTCGATGCCTGGTTCCACGACCGAGATACACAATTCACTTCTGCTTTCTGGAAGTCTGTTGCACAGCTGCTTGGTGTAAAGCAATGTCTGACCAGTGCACGCCGACGGCAGTCGGATGCCTAAGCACATCTTTTAGCGTTCTGACTATATGGTCAGCCAACTGTACGCTAGAAGATATGCTTAGGCATTTTGCATCTCCTTCTCATGATGATTGGGATCTGCGCCTGCGTTGCTATGAATTTGCCATCAACAACGTATGGAATCAGTCAACAGGAAGCACACCGTTCTTCTTGAATCATGGGGAGCACCCCAGATTGCCGATCAATGTGAACAAGGTGTGCAAGCTACCTGCTGCTGATACTTTTGTTGGCAGAATCAAAACTGCAATTGCTGCTGCAAAAGGTTCTCTGCGTTATGCTCAGCAGAGAACGAGCAATGCTTACAATGCTAAGCACCGTGAGGAAGCTTTCCAGGGGGAATTTGCATTCCTGTCACCTAAAGGACTGTTTCTGTCTGCAGCTGGATCCAAGAAATTCATGGCTTATAAGCAGCTGGGACCTTTTGAGATCACTGCAAGGTTGGTAGATTAGCCTACAAACTGCTATTGCCTGCTTTCATGAGCAGAGTGCATCCTGTCTTTCATGTGTTTCTCTGCTTAAACGTCCCAAGGATGGTGGTCGCAATGCTGCACCACCACCTGCTATGCTGCTTGACGGCTTTGAGGATTGTGAAATTGACAAGGTTCTGCAGCATAGACCTAGGCCTCACAAGCGCCAGCCCAACCATAAAGAGTACTTTGTGTCTTGGAAGGGTATGGGGCCTGAGGAATGTGCATGGCTCTCTGAGCACAAGCTTAAAAATGCTGCTGATGTGGTGCAGGAATACTGGGACAGACTGCAGTCTCTGGTTAGACCTGCACCACGGCCTGGTAAAGCTACCACTGAGGATCCACACTATGTGGACACTGCTGCGCCATCTGCACATGCAACTTCTTCAGCACCTGCTCAGCAGCAGAAGGAGAGCGGGCAACCTGCTAAACAACGCAGCTGCTCACCTTCACGCAAGCAGCACACAAAGGCTGTTGGAGGTCAACCAGTCAGACGATCAGCACGTCTGTCAGATCAGCACTAGTATCAGTTTTGGTGCTTTTATTTGTGCATGCTTTTGAGGTTAGCCCTTGCGCACAGCTGCAGCGTGACTGCCTGCCATATGAACCACATATGAGCAATGCATGAAACCAACGAATGAATAAGCACTGAGTACTGATATATTTTGCAGTCTTAGCTGTGGGCTATGCAGCCTCACAATGCTAGTTGCATCCCAATGCCGGCAGGGTGGCTCGTGTTGTTATTGTTGCAGTCTCTCCATGCTCACTTGATGCTGTTCAACTTTGGTGAGTTGAATTTAAGTGGGGGGGAATGTAGCAGTGTGCGTAGGGTATGACATAGCTAAGGCGTAATATGTCATTGTCATCCTTATTATGATTCCTGCTGGGATGCGGCTATACAAGGCCAGAGCAACGGATGCTAAGGATCTTGTCTTCACGCTCGCTTTGGTCTTGTGTGCCTTACAGCACCAAGCCATTATCTTGTAACTATCTAGCCTCTGCTACAACAGCCCACTTGTGCAGGCTGTTGCAGCACTCATCATATGTGGATCTGCTGGCCAACACAGAGCAGGTAGGTAACATTGAAAGTCCTTATGGGGCTTATGTTTCCACACGTTCATGAGATAAATCAGAGTCGTTGCAATTAGTGGAGAAACCCCTAAGCCCGAAACCATGCCTTTCCAGACAAAACAATTTATTGCAATACTGTGACGTTTATCTATAGCTTCAAAGAGCAAGCCCTGACTGAGGGATCACTCATAAATTCAAAATTATGCCTACTTTGCTGAGACTGCTGCTGAAATGCAATGAACCTATAGCACTTTACTTTGACTGCCGTTCCAGACCAGGCCTAATGTACACATTGCTCTTGTTTTGCTCAGAGCCCCTTCCACCTGTTGCAATACCCCTGCCTCCTCTGCTGCTGTTTGCACCACCTCTCCAGCTTCTACCCCTTCCTCTACCCTTGGGGGTCCAGTCACCCCTACCTGGGTACTGGTTTGCTGAGTACTGAGCCTCAGAGAACTGGAACCCAACTGGATCAAACGGCGCAGCAGCAATCCTAGGACTAGGATACTGAAAGCTAGACATGTGGCGTGGGGCAGGTTTTGGGGGTTTGGGAGCAACTGTGATGGGTCTTTGAAGCAAAGCTGATCCTGTCAGTGCTAGTGCGGCTGCTGCTTGAGTGGATGTCAGGAATTGCACATAGGCTGTGCCTGATGGATGGCCTGTGATGTTGTCCTTCAGAATGGTCACTCTGGTGGTTGGCCCACACCTGCACAGCAAACAAGCTGTGCATGAATGTATGTCTCATGAGGCTGTGAAACAGTCAGCAACGGGGCGCTTTGGTAGGGTAGGTAGCATTGGCACACCAGATGTAATGTGATGCTTGACTGCAGCCACGTCTACGTCTCTACCAACACGATGCCATGCTATGCACATCATGAGATGTTCCAGCACAGCATGCAGCAACGACTGATATTTGTTCAGGCTCAAATACCATGCAAGACAAGAAGGCGCTCTTCTGGCTGCAGCTTTCAAGCGCACATCAAAACTGATCTCAAGCAAGAGCAATAACGTGACACTTGTTGCGAAACAACATGGGCGTTTCAGTCAGAGAGTTGACAGTGACTCACCCGCTGAAATGGGCAGCAACGATTTGAGGCGTAGCAGAGAAGTGCACGTTATGGACTACCACAGAGTTGCAATCACCCAAATTAGAAATGGTGGCAATAGCTGCAGCAGCTGGCCGGGAAGCCACATTAGTAATGACAGCCTGCTGCTGCCTGCGCAACTTAGTCACCTCCTGCTCCATTAGCTTCAGCTGCTGTTTGAGGGCCAGAATACCGCTGCTGTCCGGACCTGCATCACCAACACCTTTGTCAAGCACTCATTGTGACATCAACGCTCTTGCAGACTGCACGAAAGCATGCATTTCTGGGCTGACATATGAGTAGTGATGTGCTGGCTGGCTGACATCTGTGCAGTGCCCGCTGACGTAATATGTTCACACGCCTTGGCAGAGTCACGCACCAAACAGCCCAGGATACAATGCTGATAATTTTCGCTGAATCGGAGGCTTCGATCGGCAGGACAATCCAAACATGCTACACCTCCCCAAGGCTGTGGGAAATACAATGGGCATAGAGGGTTGTTGTCCTAGACACATCAGACAAGGGGAATGCATACATTGACTGCTGCACTCCTTTCACAAGTCATCACCCAGATACACACTTTGGCTGCTGCGATCCTTTCGCAACTCATCAGCCACAGCAACATCCAAGTGACAGAGTTGAGCATCACCTTCTGTAGCGGCTGCAGCAGCTGCTGACTGCCGCAGCTGTCGCACCACAGCAGAAGCTGTGACGGCAGCCGCACTGTTGCCTTTGGCAGCCTGTGTGGTAAGACGGTCAAACACAGAGGGCTTGTTGGGCTGACTGGGCGCCGCCACCTGTCGCATGGCCGTCTCAAACAACCTGACTGGTTGCCGCACCTGAGACCTGCAGGCAAAAGGGTTCAGACCCAAGACTTGGTGCCTCTGAAAGCAGGACCAGCATCAACATCATCATCATCATCATCATCATCAACACATGCATTCTAATGCGGCTGCAGGTTGCTGACCACATGCACCTGACCACACCGTTCAATTGCACGGAATGAGCCAAATGGGAGGTTGCCTTTCAACTGTCCATTCATTTCTTACATGATCCTGAGTCCTGTGGCCAATCAGCCTGATTTACACCTGTATTGCAGCCAGGTTGCAGCTACAATACAACACACCCACACGTCAAAGTACAACGACATGCACTACCTGGCAACCGCTATCCTGTTCCGCTGTTCCTCCTCTTCAGCGTCGGCAGGCCTGACCCGCTGCACCAAGCTACGGACAGATGGGCCTGCGGGCCTGCCTGATCTGGGGCCCATGTCCTGCTTGTGCTGCTGAACATGCCTGTGCTGTGCTTCTGCTACGATGGCGTCTGACCTCATGCGACTGCCTTGTGGCCTGTACACCACAGCAAACAGTCAACCACCATTGTTTCCCGTCTTTTCTTTTCTTTCCAATTCTTTCAGACACTGCTCTTTGTGCCAGCAAGACTAGCTACCAGCAGGCCGTTGGACATATCTCATTCAAACTCAAGCAAGGGTTCTGCAGTCATTATTTGAAAATTCAAATTTGTACATCTGGACAGCTTAGGGTTTTGGTATTTTCTGAAAAGACTCAGGGTTTGTGTTGAGTCAGGATGAGATGTAAGCCATGGGTATGAGCGGTCAGCTATCACAACATTGTCTCTGCATTGTAAGAGTTGAGACCCTTGCATGGCCAGCAGTGATGCAGCAAGGAAGTCAGGGTTTTAGCCTCTGACGCGGAGCTACTTTGTGGTACGCTCGCATTCTGGCAAGCATAACATGAGGGACAACACAACAAGTGTTGCTACAGTGGGGGGGGGCAATTGCAGTGCTCAAAAGCATAAGGTTGTCCAGCATCGGACAGCTATGAGGGCAGCGCTGATGCAGGGTACTATTCAAGGCAAGTACAAGAATGCATTGGTCCAATCATAAGCATGGGCCTCAGGTGTGTACAATCGTGAGTAGATTCCTGTATGCGGTTCTGCTGTTGCAGTCAGCGTCTTTACTGAAACAAGAGTGCACGCACCAAACACGTTATTAGGTGAACTGTAGGTGAGCATTTGCAGATGCAGATTTAGCAGCTCCCAGGGCTACATGAGTCAGACAGCCCACTGTGCTGTCATTGTGCATGCTTCTGCAGTCTGTGTAAGCTTTTCCCATCTCAAATCAACAGCATGCGCCTTAGCATGTGCATGCCTAAGAAGGGTGCACAGGTGATTATTCCCTCACCTGAAGTCTTGGTCATCCCTTTCAGCAGCGTGCCCATCCATGTGATCATCCCTCATGGGGTCAGACCGCCGCCTCTTGGGGTCCCTGTCTGTCTGTGAGTAATGATCTCTGCTGTCACCCTCCCTCCTGCTCCTCATATGGCCCCTGGGTGCATCCCTGCTGTTTCTGTCTCCATACGGAGTAGAGTCATGTCTGTAGTCTCTGGCTGGGCTCCTGTATCGACCGTGCTGAGCAAAGCGGCTGCTTTCCTGCGGCCCGGCATGGTGTTGCTGGCTGTGGTGGTCACTGCAATGTTGAGGAAAACCTGACTCAGCATTCGTCCATTCATTCATTGGGTTATTCAGTCGTTCGTTCGTTCCCTTGCTCGCTGGTTGGTTGGTTCATTCATTCGTGCATTCATTCCTTTGTCCACTCTTTCATTCACTCTCATTCGACCACTCCCTCATTCATTCGCTCTTTCATTTCTTTGTCCACTCGTTCATTCACTCATTCATTCATCCATTCCCTTATTCATTCACTCATTCATGCAACAGATGTTTCCCCATGGGGTCAAGTACGTACAGTCCTTGAATGGCTTCCTGTGTGAGATCCTGTTGCGGCGGTCAGCATACCAACAACAGCATGGTGGCACAGAGCGCTATAGGGTTTAGGGTTTGCAAAGAGCACTATAGCAGTAGAGGGAACAGAGAGCGCTATACGTCATGGCTCATCAAGCTGACTAGACTACACACACAGGCCGTGACAACAAAAGCTTGAAGATGGTGAGTAGTGAGCATACAAGAGGTGCACGCATGGAAACTTAGCACCATCTGTTGGTCTGAGCATACCGTATGCACAAAAAACCAACCGCAAAAAACTGAATTTTGAGCCCTGCATGATGAAAAACAAGTAATTGGGGGCTGTATGCAGTGTGCCTGCGCGATCATTGAATTATTTCGCCAGACTCCTGCACAATCTCCTGATGTGCCCTGATTGTACCAAACGCCAAAATCATGCTGCAACACAGCAGAACATGCCAAGCGGTGCTGCCCATTGCAACTTCATCATTTGAAACGTGAGTGCTTTAGGGCCATGCACGATACTGCCATTGTACGCCGCATCCTATGTGATGATCTGTACGAAGCTTTGAATGATTCGAAAACATTTCCGGTGGCGGTCGGTTTCTGTGCCTACGGTATGTCTTGAGGGTTCTGGTCTGTCTGTGAGTATGTACTCAGTGTGTTTGTCTGTCTCTGGCTGACTGGCTTTGCTGGTGTGCCATCTGATCTAGCTGGGCATGGACACACAGACAGGCAATACGCTGCACCCTTGCAAGTGATACCTGAAGCTGGTCTCACCCCTGCCACGCCGCCAGTGGGCATCCACATGCTGGGGAGTGGCTTGGTGTTCACCATGGGCTTCCCTACTTCTTCTCCTGTCATGATTGCGTGCATGAGATTCTGGTGGGTGCCGGCTTCTTGAAGGTTCGGTAGCCCTGTCCCTAAACAACATTGGTACGGTTACAGCGTATACTGCATGTGCTGCAAGGCATAGCATTGCAGATGCTGCTCAAGATAGCAGCATTGACACAGAGCAGCATGTACATGTACAACTTGTTAAAGCACGCTGTGGCTGTGCAGCGTGGTGATTGTACAAGTGGAGTCAGACGCTAGGGAAACATCCGATTTAGTTGGCATAAGATGGTTTTTGACATGAAACAATATCAACCAATTTGTAGGGCCAAGTGAAATCATACCCTAGTGAACAATCAGACTTAGTTGGCATAACATGGTTTATGACACGAGAGGATATCAGCCAATTTGTAGAACATAGTCGTCATTGCAAGCATCAGAGACCTGAGCGGAGAAGGAGAGCGTCTTGAGCGTCTGTCAAAGCAGCGCTCTGTAGTTTCTTGGCTATTTACACCGTTGCGTTGCAGCTGTGAGACAGGAGCACGCTGACTGGCATGCGGTGCCTCAGTTTGTGCATGTGAAGCTTCTTCTGGACTGCAAAACACACGCCACTGCTGATTCAGTAAAAGCGGGTGTGAGCCGGGCTGACATGCATATGGTTCTGTCCACAAGTACAGGGCTCGAGGCAGACAATGACTGCTCGACTATGTGACTACCTTGGTTGAGGTCTTTCATCATCTTCCATTGCGCTGGCTTCACCGTCCTCAGAGCCAGCCTTCTCCGCCGAACTGTCGTCAGGCGAAGAAGATGCTGCAGATCTGTTGCCCTCGTGATCTGGTGCTGCATATTTCTCTCCTGATTCTGAGAGATGCTGGAACAACCTGCAAGCAGGTCACGAGTGGGCACACCGTATTGTCGATATGCCAAAGGAGGTATGAGCTTCGATGCGTACCACTGCACAAACAGCTGTGCTGGAGCCTGCCCAAGGAAGGCCTCTAGGTTGTCTGCTACCAGGTCAGCTTGGTTGCCGTGGGCCAGCATAACCACGATGTACAGTGGAAGAACATCGTCTGCGTAGTCCTGACCAAGGAAGTCCTTCAGCTTCACTTGCACTACCTTCTGCAATGCTTTTCCTGGCTCGCTGTTTTGGTCTATGCGCTTCTGTGACAAGGCAGCCCCATGGCCTACGTTCATGCTACGGTTGTGACGCAGCGAGCCGAACGGGAAGCCTTTGCGTCTGCTCTGCAAGCTGCTAAAAGTGCTGCTAAAGATTGATCACTGATGAAGCCGTGAGCCTGCCTCTTCTTGATTTCATGCAATTCGTGAATTGTCAGATTCAAAGTGAGGCTGTGTGCCTTCCAATGATGGAGCTTCGTGAGCTTGAATCAGAAAGGCAATGCGCAATGGCTAGCCAACCTAGCACATCAGATCGACTATTTGGTCTCGCCAGCCCATGGCGTCTTCCCTCACCTCCAGCATGGGAGCAGCGTCATTCCTCAGTGAGTGTTTTGGAATTGCTTGTCAGACATGCACTCCAGAAACAAACTGTAAAAGCACACGTACAACAAATAGGGTTGAAACGTTGTCTCTCAAACTAGAACACCTCAGCAAGGTGCAGACCAAAAAATGTCAGTGCCTCCAATGGCATGATGAATATGCCCACATCCAGCAATATCTGCATGCCTCATTGAATGACATCTACCTACAGTGGTCGTCAAAAGTCTGTATCCAAAACCAGTCCTTGCTTAGCAGAACAGTTCGTGTGCGATGACAGCTCAATCTGGCTGGCGGTACGGCCAGGTAGGCCTAGTAAACCATCGAACGCGTGTATAGGTGGGACCAGTGCGGCAGATATCGTCCGTAGCGCTAGCTGCAGAGCTTTGACCCTGACTGTGCGTTGAC
>JAABUP010000864.1_pt1 | contig 64962 bp, 106 predicted proteins | sample 5559201 | NCBI WGS metagenome assembly JAABUP01 (sample SAMN10711887, study PRJNA513373) | rock metagenome | isolation source: Antarctica rocks | place: Antarctica
CCTACGCAAGGTCAGAACTGAAATGGTGTGCAACATACGATGTATGATACATTCAGGGAGTTTCAAATTGCTGAAGACTGTGAGCCACTGCCTTAATTGGCAGTGTGCATGATCAAATCCGGCTCACGAGAATCTTAACCCAGCAAACATACGACTTAAGAGCAAACAATACTACTGAGCAATGCTGTATATGGGAAAAGCAGTCGGACACTAAAGCAGCCATATAACTCAGTGCTGACTTGTCCACACTGCATGGACAGGACACTGCTGCAGAGGTGATAGCTTAGTATCCTCCACGGCCTCCACCACCATATCCTCCTCCACCACCATATCCACCCTGGTCGTATCCTCCTCCACCACCACGTCGGCCTCCTCCACCACCATATGATCCTCCACCACCATATGATCCTCCACCACCACGGCCTCCGCCTCCACCAAAGCCACCTCCTCCACCGCCAAAGTCACTGCGGGGAGCTCCCTGTACAACTAGGGACACATGGGTTTTGCACGCTTGAGTAGGAATTGCACGATGATACCAGTGTAACATGTGTCACCTTGTGAACAGTGCCAGATTGTCTAGGCCACTGTGTCAACTTTTGCAGGGTCAAATTGTCTAAGACACAAAAGCAGATACAGTTCTGACAGAAGATAGTGGGTGCTCAGAACAACTGTGTGAACACAATTTGGAAGCGTCTGAACAAAATCATAGTATCTCAACAGCACAAAAGCAAATGCAATTCTGGAAAATAATTGTGGGTACTCAAAACCTCAAAACAACTGTGTGTGAACACAACTAGGAAGCGTCTGAACAGACAGTGTCTCAGCAGCACATAGTGAACTTTCTGCTGATAACTGCCATAAATACTTGTACTTTGCTCTAATCCTGTCAACAGTTTCAGCAACAAACGTGACAGCCGAATGACTCGAGCACTGTTTTCTGTGTCAAGCAGATAACTTCGAAAAATTCTGACCTGAGGTGGGGCGCCGGCAGGCCCAGTCACTTGGACAGCCTTCGTTCGGCCGTCATCGCCAGACTCTACGTAGAACTCGACTGGCTCTCCCTCAGCCAGACTTCTGAAACCCTCAGTGATGATGCTGGTCTGCAAATAACCACCAGGTAAGCTCTGACGGGTGACTACGTTCGGCTAGACCGTGGTGACCTTAAACGACAGTACGGAACAGCTGAATGCATGCTGTGTATGTCAGCGTAAGTACCTGGTGAACAAACAAGTCCTCTCCACCAGAGTCAGGGGTGATGAAGCCGAAGCCCTTTGTGGAGTTGAACCTGACAAGCAAAACAGATGTCAAGGTTGAACACAATAGCGGTAGCCATGAAAGCAGGACCCACGCGTGCTGAAGCAACTGTACGACGTCAGTAAAGCTTAAAAACGAAGACAGAGTGGCAGCACGAGCAGTACCACTTGACAGTTCCAGTTGCCTTGTTGTCACCCATGGCGAAGATCCTTGGTGCAACGAAGCTGCGCACAGGTGCACTTACACGAAGGGCTGGTGCGTTAAGCTTAAGGAAAGCAGTTCTTCCGAGCAGCGAGGCGGCCGGTCTGAAGTTCAGAAGGGTGTTCATGTGGGTGATGCAAAATAGAGTGGACGCAAACCTCTGCACGACATATCCTTGGCGACCAGAGGGTCCAGGAGGGCGGCGTTTATATTCCGTAAAACCTGATCGGGTTCCCGTGGTCATCTCAACAAGTCATCTGACAGACTGGCAATTCAGGGCATGGGTTCACAGCACCTGATGATGATGACGAAGACGCGCTGGTCGGGATTGTAACCCGGCATGTAATAGTCAATCTCGAGCCTTTCAGATTACGGCCAAGGGATCACTCGAGGCTATGGCAAGTAAGATTAAGAACACATGCCGACTACGATCAGCATAAATCTCTCCGCCTTCGGTATGACAGCTTCATGACGTGCATGATGTATCAGGTAAAGACCTCACGGCCGCACATAAAGCGCAAAGAGCGCGCCTCGCGGCTGAGAGGCAAGTCTTACTGCAACAACAGTCAGAGATCGTTCAAGCGAAAAGCAAACTCGCAACCCAACCGGTTTGTCCCCTGGAAGCACACTCACTAGCTGCGAAGTAGCCTACATAGAGCTTGTAAGCGTTGTGTTGGTAACGGCAAGCAGTGTGCTGCAGGCAGCTGCACTAAAAATTGCTACTCATGCCAAAGAGTCACGTGACAAACTTGTTGCTCGTCTAAGAGATGAGCAAGCAAGTCAGGCCGCACGGCTGGAAGCTCTGAAACAGGTACCAGGCTGGTCGCCAGGACATTGCCTGGCTCATGCACAGTTGAACGTGGGAATTGAACTTTTGTAGTCTCTGGCGCTCAGCCAATATACTGCAGCATGCATTGCATCAACAGGCTACGCGAGCATGGGTACCTTGGTAAACATTTGACTGGTGTGTAATCTCAGGCTAGACAGCAAGTGCCAGTTGCAACAGACCCTGCCGCTGCACCTGCAGCAGCACAGCCTGTTGCAGCTGCTGCTGGCCCAGCAATCCATGCAAGGAGGGTTGGAACTGTGGCTGCCCCACCTGCTGTGACAGCACCTCGGGAGCAACTGCCCTATGCTGAGCAGGATGATGACTTTGTAGAGTTTGCAAAAAGCTTACAGCGCTTTCCTGGCGGTGAGGGTTTACCATAGCTACATATCTGCATGATCACAGGGTCAAGCTGTGATACTGATCATCAAGGCATAGATCCAACACCAAAGCAACAATGCTCAACGTCTGCAGGTCATCAGGCTTGTAGTGCACAGCTGCTTGGCATGTCTCAGCTCACCCTAGCTTCGAATAGTATTTCTGCATATGTTGACACTTGACCTGCTCAACACAAGGTCCCTGCATTGACTATAGAGAGTCTATGTGTCACCCCACAGCTCAATTAGACAAATTCAAGAGGGTACGCTCTGTCATGGCCTTATAGCTCAGTAGCTTTCTTGAAATATCATGTGCCTTCTATGGGTCACTTCTTGCATGGGCATGGCAAGCCATGTCTGTCTGTGGTGTGTGCTGAGTGAGGTGTTATTGGGGAGTGGGATCAGCTACAGCTCAGATGCTGGCCTGCTTCTGTGCAGATAACCTGGCTGGCTTTTCAGAGGACAACCTGCCAGGTCAGCCACTAACAAGTCAGACTGCACCCCTCTTGCCTTGGGACCCAGGATCCTCATCTCCCCACCAGCCTGCCGGCCAGCTACCCTCCAATGATGAAGAAAGATTCAGTCTCCCACGCAGAAGAGGGGCCACCTTTGAGCCTGAGCCACCTGAGAGAAGAAGAAGGCCAGCTAGGCTGCCGTCACAAGATGATGAGGAGGAAGATGAGAAGCTCACATCTGAGGTTCAATTCAGGAGATCTATACCAGATGCCTCTGCACTGAGGGGCGCAAATCTGATGGATCCTGTTACATCCAGAAGACCTCAGCCTAGAGGTGCAACTGGGGCAAATCAGAGGCTGCCGAATGCACCTGGGCTGCAACAGGGCATAGGGCAGGGCCCTGTGAAGCGTCCTGCAGCAAAAGCCCTGCAGCCCACTTCTGGTGGCACCACGTCAATGGCAAGCCAGCTCAAGGTTCAATACTGCTGCTGCTCAGCCTGCTCAGCTTCGTCTCTGTTTACACATACCACGGGAGCTTTTGACTGCATGTACTGCTGTTAGGTCTGGCATGATGCAGCATTGTGCAACTGTTGCACACTGTATGCTGTTTGCTGCGCACGAGTTGCTTTCACCAGTAGCTTGGGACTATGCCTGAGTATGCTAATTACTGTCTGCACTCCATCATGTCTCTTGGAAGCTTCATCGCCAATCAGCACTAAACCATCACAGCTCCAGCAGGGGTTCTGCTGCGTCAGATGTATGTCACCAAGGCTTGTGCCAGCAGCCCCATGCGCCTTCCACCTTCCTCAGTTTGCTGCCCAATCATCTGTGTGCTTCAACACTGTGCCTGTTGAGTCTCATGCCAAGCACGCCATTCATGACATCGTGCCTTGCGTGGTGAATGCAGCAACAACACCATTCAAGCCACAGCCAAGACAATGTTGGATAGTCCAGCAATCATGCAGGAGCTAACATGACCTGCAGGCCCTAGGAGACTTGCTGAATCAGGGATGTTCGGCACAGCCTTCAGATGTGCAGTCTCAGGCAGACGAGGTGGTGCCAGCAAATGCCACTGTCACCAGCCGAACCATGGCTGCCTCCAGGAGAGGCTCAGCAGTCATGCCTGCCAACTCTGTCAAGCCTGCAGTGTCTCGACGAGGCTCCCTTGCTGCAGCTGCTGCAGTGGATCCTGAGCTGGATCCTGAGGTGAAAAACATCTGCACAATGTAGAAAAGCGTTTTGACTGTCCCCAGGCGTTTCTGAGTTTAGAATTCCGGTGTAGGGATGACGATCTGAATTAATGTAGAGGTTTTGGGATTGAAAAGAGCACAAAGCATTCATGCTCTTCATGCACTCAACACTGTGCTTGTCAACCTGCATGCATTGCTGGGTACCTGCACAGGGCGCCCTGTATTTGACATACTGCTGGTGGGTGTCATTGACAGCCATTCCCGACAATGGCCTGGTCTTGGCAATGATGGTGTTGTGAGGACAGCTAGCAATACACTTCATGCTCAGCACAAACCAGAGCTGCCTTCATGTCAAGCTAGTCCAGTCATGTGCTCATGCAGCTTTGTGCAAACAGCAACTGTGATGTGCTGCAACTGACATGATAGACAATGTCACATCTCAAGCCCTTCACACCATGCCAAAACGCTTGCTTTGTGTGGCCTGTTCGAGGCTTGTTGCAAGCAAGCCTTGCCGTGCATGTAACAGGAGCAGGAGATGCAAAGCCTGCATGATGCACATGTGAAGGAGATGACCAAGCTGCGGTATGAACTGGAGCAGGCACGCACTGCAGGTCAGCATTCATGCTGACTTGGCCATGACGCTGTGCTGTATGTGTGTGTGTGTGCAGCAGCAGCAGTTCTTGCATATCTGGCATTCACATCCCTGGGTCATATGAGTCTTTGGCGAAATTGCCTACATTGTTGAGAAATGCACACAGCTTCAACAGCTGCAAGTCGCTCTTTGCTCGTCCTTGGCTTGCATGTATGACCAGGCATGTCATGATGTGATGTGAATACACAAGACAGCATGGTAGAGAATGCACCAATGTGATGCGAGCTGCAAGGTGGTTATGTCTGGCAGTATACAAACAGGCACAGTCACAGAATGCTGATCCACAGTTGATGGTATTCCTGCTGCAGCTGAGCTGGCAGAGATGCGCAACAAGATCCGACTGCTTCAGGGTGAGGCTCCTGCAGGCCTCACAGAAGCCCCAGGAGGGCCCCTGCCAGATGGGGCCCTCCAGGACAGCCCTGCCAGTTCCCAGACTGGACAGGAGGATGAAGAGGACCAGTCTTCGTTGTCTCCTCAGCGTCACAGAATCAGGTTTTGTGCTGGTCCTGGCTTCTCTTTCATGCTGCTGCCTGCTGTGAGTATCCAAGATAGGGCATCACTCCCTTGTGTATACATACCTGATCCCTGCAGAAGACATGTGATGAATGCCCTGTGGAGGCATGCTGCAACAGTATTTGGTAGGCATATGCGAAGAACTGCCACATGACATAATGGCTTTGAACCCTTGGCTGTGAGGTCATTTTAGCACTCTTGTCCTCTGACGGCTGCTGCATCTGATTCCAGCAGGGGTTTTGAAAACATGCGCCTTGAATCATCAACTGACTTTCTGTAGCTTTGCAGGCCTCAAGAGCCAGATGATGAAGAGCAACGGCAGGCTCAGGACACCTGCAACTAGCATCAACAACGGACTGTGTTTTGCTTTGCAGGCCTCAAGAGCCAGATGATGAAGAGCAACGGCAGGTTCAAGACACGCGCAGCAAGTATCGCAGGCGGCTCAGCAGCGACTCAGAGAGTGACACCAGGTCACGCCGCAGCCGCAGTGGCAAGCTGAGGAAGAAGAAGGGCAGAGCTGGCAGGGAAGATGATGCGCCTGATGACTTGCTCCCTGCAGGTGAGCATGTAGTAGACAGACCTGCAGCATGTGGTAGACAAGTCTGCAGCGTGTGGTAGACAAAGCTGCAGCATGTGGTAGACATAGCTCCAGCATGTGGTAGACAAACATGCAGCATGAGGTGGACGAATCTGCAGCTTTGACATGTGGCTGACCCAGAGTCTGAACTCCTGAGTCAACAGTCACATCTGCTCAGGGATGTTTTGTAGTGAGCTCAATGGATCAAACGTAACTGTACAGGTCACAGACACAGCATGCAGTCTGCATAAGATTGGCTGCAGCCAGGCTAGGCATGACAATGAGGTGCAGGCAAGCTCCGGGCTGCCGCCTTGGGAGGGTCCCGTCATGATCGCTGAAAAGCGTGATTCCCCTCCCCCCACCTCCCCTTTTGTTCCCAAGGTGCAAGCAGTGGCCACAGCTGGCCCCCAGAGAGGTGGCCACCGCCACTGCAGCTGCTGAAGAAGCCTTGCATTTCTGATACGACACAGAGCATCTTGCACGCCTGTGCACAGTCTTACATAAATCACAGCAGCAATCAAGGCATTGGTCAGCCAACAGACATCAGGTGTGTGCGATGCAAGTCAGCTCCCTCTAGACAGGCTTGCTCTGAGCCTCACAAATGTTGTGCTCATGATCATGCACGGCCTACTTGCCATTGCCAAGAAGCAAGGCCTGGTCGCCGAACAGCATGTGGACAGCATGTTCAGCCTCCATCAAGCAGTCCAGGCCAAGCTGAGCATGCGTGAAATAAGCTGCAGGGTTGGTGGAACTTGTGAGATCAATCTGCGTGACATGACCGAAGGTCAAGGATGTGCTAGAAGCAACTTGTGAACATCAGACAGCACAACATTGTTCCAAAGAGTCCTGAAGCTTTTCCTGTTGCTCATGCAGGGGAAGAAGAAGCAGCAGGGCAGGATGCAATTCAAGTAGGTGACATTGAGGCCTACAAGGTGAAGGACCTGTGGTTGGAGCTAGAGGTGATGAGCCCAGTCAGCAGTGCAGGCAGCTACAGCGTGGCTGTTGTCCTGTATGATGGGGGTGAGCCTGTGCAAGCAGCAGGCAGCCCTGCAGGCATCAAAGCTCAGAGCCAGTTCAAGGTTTGCCAATGCTGCAGCATGAACTTCACAGTTTGCCAATGCTGCAGCAAATCATCTTAGTTTGCCAACGCTGCAGCATAATCATCACAGTTTGCCTGGCTCCTAATGTGCAAGCATAGTCTATCTCTTTGTTGTCAGCTGATGACAGCTTGCAGCTGGGATGCAAAGGAGGGAGACGACCTCAATGCTGTCCCTTTCATTGTTAAGCTGTGCTTTGTAAGCGCTCAGCTTGGCCATGCTGCTTGCTCAATCAATGCTTCAAGTCGTAAGACAGCTCCTTTTGATCTGATGTGTCTCATGACACTATGCCTGCCTTGCCTGCAGCTGTACATTCATTAGTATGCACCTGGCCGCAACCAGCTGATAGTTTCATGCAGGATGTTGGCACTGATGAAGATGAAGGACAGGTGAAGTGGAGGCAGCAGCTGTGTCTTAGTCATGTCCGGCTGCGCAGCACCAGTGTGGCCGTTCTGGAGGTTCATTACAGACCACCCCCAGTAGAAGGTGCTCAAGAAGCTGCTCAGGAAGCTGGGGCATCTGAAGTGATCGCATGGGCCTACACAAAGATTGTACAGGTGTGCAGCATTGCCACAGAATTGTTACCTGGACATTTGCAGATGGGTGGTGCTGTCTTGCACGCTATGCATGGACTTGGCAATAAGGAGCAGGGCGTCTCACAGAGGCTGGTTTTGAGGCATGTCAGGCAGTTTTATGCCTGATCAAGAGGCATGTCAGGCAGTTTTATGCCTGATCAAGACTGCCAAAACAGCAGTACATGTGAACTTTGCGTACTTGATACGCCAATCGTTGTGTCCGAAGTTGAACATCAAGGGACTTTGTACAATTGCTTTAAAACACGCCGCTTCTTGTTTCCAAAGCAAGTGAATGTCATTTGCAATCTCAGCTTGCATCTGACTGCTGCTGTCTTACGCATGGCACAGTCAGGTGGTGTGTGTGCATGACACAGCTTCACTTGCCAAATAACACAAACATACAAAAGACTGTACTACTACATGAAGATTCTGTGATGTTGGCATCAATGGCTTTTGTTGCAATGGAATTAGGCCTATTACCAGCAAGCACAGCTGACAGTCACACAGTGCGCATGTTATCTTACCTAGGCTTGTCTTACCCAGGCTTGTCTTACCCAGGCTTGTCGTACCTAGGCTTGTCTTATCTAGGCTTGTCTTACCTAGGCTTGTCTGTGTTGCTGTAGGCAGGAGAGGTGGTGACAGGGCTACAGAGCGTGCCTGTTTATAAGTTGCCTCTCATGTTGTCAGCTCCTCGCAAGTTCAGTTGGGAGAATGCCTTCATTGACTTCTCCATGGCAGACCATGACACGCAGGCTGCAGCAGCAGCTGACGCCAAGGAAGCTGCCATGGCAGCTGCTGCTGCTGAGAGCGCTTCAGGTACAGGATCGCAATACATCAGCAAGCACAGCCACCCACCTCTTGATCAATGTGGGCAGCAAAAGTCTACAGCTTGTTTTCCAGCCTTCTCGCCCTGTGACGGCACACAAGAAGCAGCAACATATTGCAAGCCATGTGTACTAAGACGAACCAGCATCGACCTCAATTCCTTTGCAAGCATAAACACATCCACAGCTGACCTATACGTTCATGAATGTGCTAAAAGCTTCCTACAAGTGGACTAATGGCAGCTGACAAGGCACAGCCAAGCAATTTCAGCCTGACAATCATGATCTTGGAAGCTCATGGTCAGCATTCACTTCCAGCAGGGAGTGAAGAAAACAAGGAAAAAAGGGGAAAAAGGGGGAAAAAACTGACTACGCCTTTTGGCATTAATTAAGTGAGAAGCCAAGTATTATACCGAGCTGCCCAGGCCAGCAGGGAGTTAGGTTGTTAGTGAGGATGCAAGGCATGGTACAGGTTTGGGCATCAAGGGTGTGCCGGCACCTAAGCCCAAGCCAGCCGAGGATGTACCTGGGGTGCCCACAGCTGCCTGGGCACGGGTCAAGAGGGGGGTCCCTGCCTCTGACCCTTTCAAGCCTGGGGTGGGCTTCATGCTCATGGTGGATGGCGCCAGATTCCTGCCAGGTACAGCATACACTCACAATACCATATGAAAAACCAATGTCTGTTGGAACAGCTTTTCGAGCACCACAAAAGGCTGCTTGCATTTTCTGGAGCAAACCCCTCATGTATGAAGCACTATGACTGTGACATGTACCTGCTGCCCTTGCGTCATGATGATGGCATGAACTCCCTGCTTGTCATCTGATGGTGGTAAGAACTCTATGCTTGTCATTTGATGATGGTAAGATCACTATGCTTGTCATCCGATGATGGTAAGAATCCTATGCTTGTCATATGATGACGCTCTCATGCACTCCCCAGGCAATGTGACGGTGAGCAAGGTGGTGGGGTCGGTGTGGTCCTACGACAGGCAGCTGCTGTGTTCCCCATTTGAGGCTCTGTGCAGTCTGGATGGAGACACACTGGCACCTACCTACAACTGTCAGGTGGGCTCATGCTTGCTTGATTGTCTCTGTACATCACACCCTGATCAAGCAAAACACCGTCTCAATGAGGAGCTGAAACAATTCAAAATCTTATCAATGGTTTCTTGTTTTGCTTTTGATTTTGTGTGCACAGCTTCAGGGTCCTGACTACGTCTGTAAGCTCTAGAAAGCTTGTGTGTATCTGTGACATCAAGTACAGCAGTACAGATGCAGCAACCAGAAGCGTGATGCGACAAGCAGTACAAGATTGAGGCATCATATGGAGCAAGTCTTTGTGCAGCAGAGCTTGTACAGTCAAGCTGGATGAGTGTGAACCCTCAAGATGATTGGGTGTGCAATTTTGGGCAGACCAAGCATCGAGCAAAGCAAGCACCTGGGAACAAGTGGGAGGGCAGCACCACACTGATGCAGTTGCTGCAGGGGCATGGCCATGGCACTTGCGAGCTGACTGTCCGTAGAAAGCTGCCTGTGTCTCCTGAAATCTCGCTTTTCATTCTTTCATGAGAAAACTCAGCAATCTTACCCAAGTGCGGCTGCATTCATGTGATAGGGTCCATTTGGGCAGCAGCAGGTGTGGCTGTGTGGCATGCAGGTGGTGCTGGGTGCAGGAGCAGAGCAGTTCAATGACCCAACAGCCACACTGCTTCTCCAGATAGACTGCATCGAGCGGGACAGCCTTGAGCTGCGCAGTGTGGGGTATGCAGTCATACCCCTCTTTGTGGACCCCAGGGAAGAAGCTCAGCCCCGCCGCAAGAACTTGCTGGACTACATCCTCAATCAGGTGGGCATGCTTGCATTCTTTTGTTTTGCATATTCTGGTTGATAGTAATCATAATAACAGTAACAATAATAACAATAATAATAATAATAATAACAATCACGATAACAATAATAATATTGATACTAACAATGATAACAAAAAACATCTTCTGGTTGTGTGTACTGTTTATGGGTGTCTGGCTTTCAGACTGACTGTGCTCTGCATGCTTTGCAGTCGTATGCCTGCTGATCTGACAGCTGCAAGTTGTGAACATAGGCCCTTGGCCTGACAGTGTTGAGAATGAACAGTTCATGCATGATGGGTCATGCATGGAAGTCATCTGCAGCATTCATCAGCAAGATTGCTCTTGGCACCAGTAGAGTCTTTGTGGTGTTGCACCGACAGCACAGACTTTGCACACAGCCAGAAGATTAACGCACACAGGCTCTCACATTTTTTTGTTGTAGGGATGCTGTGGTTCCAACATCTGTACATGCAGACTCAGTCTGTTGTTTTGCACATCACGCATGCCTTATGTTACAGTACATCATGCTACAGTATGATACCAATGATGAGTAACAGTCGATGCCTGCAGGGCAGTTGGCAGATTCCCCTCCACATGACAGGGCCCAGCAGGGAGGACCCCACATTTCATGGGGCTAGCCTGAAGGAGGCCCCCAGGGTCACCTGTTCCTCCCTGCTCATCCGCATACTGAGTATGGGTGCAGCTAGGGCTGCCCTGCGCCGCAAAACCCCAGCATATGCTGATAGGTGAGGCCAGCATGGTCCCCACTATACTTACTTGAGCTGCTTTCTTGAAATAGCGTTGCGACACGGCCTCTGTGCTTGTTGCATGGAGTCAGTCCAAATGGAACCAAACTAGGACCGTCATGTTGCTGATGAACTAAGCATGTGCACATCACTCATGCCATTCACTGCTTCAGACACTCTACACGCTCTGCAAGCTATGCCGCACCAATGGCACACCAGTTTGAAATGACACACAGTCAAAGTGTACAAAGCGTCATTCGGTTGAATCCCAGGGCCTATGACTCCAGCTTGCATTTCCCAACAGCCACAGAGAGGCATGTCTACCCTACAGTACTGGAGAGGCCCCCTCTGCCCATGCGTACAGCCATCCGGCCTCTGCTGCCTGCATCTGCCTTTACGCCCCGTCTTAAACCCCCTGGCATCGGCAGTGGCAAACTGCGCTCTGTGCCTAGTGGGTGCGCAGTCTGCCCACCTGTACTTGCCTTGCATTCACCATGTTATCGTTTACAACCAGTTTGCAGTCTCTTGCGCATGTTTGCTGCTTGCGTGGAAAGCCGCTGTGCCAGTAGTATTGTCTCTTCCATGCACTGCTGTGCCTTCTGAAGAGTGGATGCCTTGCTCTTTCAGAAAGTTAGGCTGTCAGATACATGTCAGCACTGCTTTCAGCTGACCCAGCACAACTGGCTAGCACACATCTGCTCCTGACATGCTGTGCTGTGCTGCACAAGGGCAAGGCATGACAAGGCAAAAACAAACAGCCATCCAATCAGCAGCACATGAGTTGTACTCTGAGCCCACATGCAGCTATGCTGTGTGCCTTTTGCATGAACACACTTCACTGAGCATCTCAAATCATGTAGCATCAGCCACAGGATGCTCTGCATGACAGCCTCACGTGACCATCTGCATGCTCAAGTGGTACAAACACTGTGCTAGCGTGTTGCAGACTACCAGCTGCTGGCTTAGCCAAGGAGGGCAGTGCCCTGATACGTGCCCTGTCAGGCTTGCCTAAGCTAGGCCGGTGGGGCAAGAACAGAGAAGTCAGTGTCCTGCAGCCTGTTCTGGAGACCACGCAGGTAATGCTGCAAACAGCACAACACACTGCTGTCATTGCTTGACACAACAAGAATCAAGAGTACACAACAAGATCGAAGAGAACACAAGCACACCATGGCACCTGCATGGAGGATGTCGATGTTGAGGCTAGGCCAATTCTGTCGATGCAGCAGCCGCTTGTACATGCGCCATGAGACTTCTGCACGCTTGTTGAGCTGCTTACAACACAAAGGTGGCACAATCTGATGTCAGCTTCAGTGCATCTAGTGCAGTTGCACCCTATTGCAACAGCCGTTGATGTGTGCTGTCCAGGAAGAGGAAGTGGGTGGGGATGGTGAGGAGGTGCCAGCTGCTGCACCTGTTGAGGAGGCACCCCTGATGAGCGATGCTGACATGACGCAGCTCATGCGGGTATGTTGCATGGCCTTCAGATTCATAGCAAGCGAGCCAGCACAACTCTTGATTGCTGAGTTGTTTGCTTGATCGACAGATTGTTCATGGGTTTACTGATGAGTGATTCTGTCCTATGATAAGATAATAAGATTATTGAGATTATGATTAGATGATTAGTGTCATGATCACTTTGCTTGGTTGGCAGGCCATGTTGTCCGTGAACATGTCAGCCGGCAAGTGCTGGCATGACAGCTGAGCTGTGTCTGTATCTTGATTGACTGTGATGCAGACCAAATGACTCAGCCCACACTTGTGAGAGCCTATATGCCTAGCTGAGTTTGATGAGTGAGGCTGCATCGTTCTGCATGTGTAAAGCTGCAGAGAGTTGGCTGGCACAATTTGACTCAGACATGGCAATCAGGCTCAGCTGACATTGTACCTTCCAACCCAGCACAGCTCAGATGCCACATGACTCAGTTGTGAGTCCATGCCAGAGCCAACGCTCACACCATCAGGGCTCGCATCTGCGAACATCACCAAACCTGCAATGAGCAGGTCGAGGCAGTCATTGCATAGCTGAGATGAAAAGAAAAGTTTACGCTTTTCAGCAATCTGGTGGCTTGAACCAGGCGTGATCCTGATGAATCATCACTTTGTTGAGTCATCACTATTGCTGAGATGATCATAGTATGTAGGACAAGCTGCGAAGACCAGAGCTTTGGAATGATGTGCCATTGGACTACAACAGGGCCTGGCCATACAACAAGCGCTTGGGCTTCCATGTGGCCATTGATGCAGCTGCTAGGCTGCCCCGCAACCTGCCAGTTGCTGCAGTCTTCTCTCTATCACCACCAGGTTAAAAGCATTACTTACGCAGACAATACTGCCAAGAATGTGACACAAAAAACTTTTCAGCGGTTTTTCTTCAAATTTGCAGCTGAATAGTGCATGCCTTGGTTTTGGCTTAGACAGTGGGAGCACCTCTTCTTGGTGTTGCAATGCTTACACACATGAACGCAGCTAGTTTGTGAGCACAGGCTACCTGCCAACACATGGCAATACTGTTGCTGTCCACATGTCACATTGTTACTCCTCATGGGCCTTGCTACAACATCACAGAGTTCTTCTGTGATGCCAGCTGGCATTTGCAACATTTTCCAAGCACACATGCCTATTGTGACCTGGGACTGAATGCGTTCTGTGGTGTTGCAGGGTCTTTTTACTCAGACTTGCCCCAGGTCGAGTCTGTTGGGGTGACCCTGCAGTATGACATGGGTGCCCCCCTGCACTCTCCCATATGGCTTGATGGCTACCAGTTTTTCCAGGTCTCTTCTGATGCTGGCTTGTTATGCAATGAGCCAGTTCATTGTTGAACAGCTGTTGACTATACTACATTCAATCATTCATGCTTGCAAACTGTCAAATCTGTCAAGTTTGTCAAATGGCCTTCACCATTGTCGAGTTGACAGCTTGTCAAGTGGACTCTGGAACAGGGTTGTCAAACGGACGAATTATCACTTGGGTTCTGGAATAGGGTTGTTAAGCTGGACAAGTTGTCAGTTGGGTCTGGAACAGGGTTGTCAATCTGACATGTCAGATGGAATTTGTGATTGTTGTTCAGGACGTGGGGTATGATAGCGCTCTGAGCCTGATCATAGACATACGCACAGTCATTCCTGGCAGCGGCACAACAGCCCCTGTGGGCTGGGCTGCCCTGCCCTTGTTCCAGACCGGCCCTGGCAGGTACATGGCCTCTGGCTACTACCACCTGCCAATCTTCAAGGTATGCTGATCTGCGCAAGTCTTGTGCTGTTATCTCTTGCATTTGGCTGCAATGCAGTTTTTCTGTGTTGTGCGTGCCAGTGATGCACCAGGCTGTTCTCAGAGCTCTCTGCAATGCATTTCCTACTGTGCAGTGTATGTCATTGGTGCACCAGGCTGTTCTCAGAGCTGAGTGCACACCTTGGAAGCCTGCAAGGTCATGCAATGTGGTTAGCATGTGAGAGAGGGCAAGGCGTACAGTAACAAGATGCTGCCTGTAGATGTCATTGCCTCTTGGCTGCTCTGGAGAGACAAGACTTGTCCTGCACGGAGCTAGCTCATCATGAGCTGGAAAGCCTTAGGATGAATATTGTTACTGCTGTTACTATCACTCATTGCTTCTTGGCCCTGATGGGTAGCTTGATGACACAAGAGGGATATAACATGCTTGTTGAGTCTACTCCAACTTTACCTGATGTGTGCAACAATTGAAGAAGGAGGCACTCAAGGGTCCGATGCCTGTGCAGCGGCTGTGTTTTTGGACATGGCAGTGTTGTGTTGATGCTGTAGGGGCTGCCATCAAGATTGCTGCTGGATGAGATGGCAGCCGCTAAAGATGTAGACACGGCCCTCATAGCTGCCCTCAAGGTCAACCCCTCTGCTTTGCCCTCCTTCTGCAAGTCTGTTTGATCCAGCAATCCTGATATAGTCACGTATTTTTGACTGGAAAATGATCACAAAGGAAAAAGGCTTCTGGTTTTCACGGGCTTTCTTGTGCAAAGTCAAGTTTTTCCTTCTTTCGTTCCCTTCAGACAAGCACAGGTCTGCTTGGCTGCTTGCTTCAGGTGTTCTTTGATTCACTGCTGCTGGTGCCATGCTATGTTGCTGCTACTGTTGGCCTTGTGCGCCGCGTTCTCTGTACAGCTTGCTGCTTTGGCATTTGTTCTGCTGACTGGCTCTCAACATGTCATACGACCCAATGTAAGACAGCATTACTTGCTAGCCTTCTGCCCATCAGTCTTTGCCCACCACCAGCGACTTAGACACTCCATGCACTTCTTGACTTTTGAACAGCTGGCGTGTTGCCAGCCTGTCAAATCTCCAGCCAAGATGCATGGGTCTGGTCTGGACTATGTGAGTGTGTGTCTGTATGTGTGTGTGTGTCTGTCTGTCTGTCTGTATGTGCGTGCGTGTGTGTGGGTGTATATGTGCGTGTGTGTGACATTTGCCATTCCACAATTCAGAGTTCATCTAATGGCCGTGCAGGCTGGCAGGCTGAAGGTGGTAGAGTCACACGCAAGTGTGTATGTGCGGGTGTGCGATGCCCAGCGCATGGGGTCAGTGGAAGGCCCTGCCAATGAGGCGGGGGCCCAGCCCTTCCTGAAGGTGCCCCCCTATGTCCAAGAGGGGTCCAGGGTGCAGGACATGCAGACTGTAAAGACAGGAGGCAGGACATATGACAATGCCAGGTGAGTCTTGTATGCTGACTCTGCCAATCAGCCCAAGTATCATAGTGCTTGTCCAAACAGGCTTGCAGCAGCAGCGACCACAGGCAATGCATGCCCATCAGCTTCAGCCACATCTGCACAGTGTTACCACAAATTGCTGGGTGTTTCAGCAGTAAACATACGCTTCGCGGCTTATGCTTGCAGATGTGAGCATCAGCTCAAAGCATGGCATACAAAACATGCAGCTCAATGCGCACTTCCATGCACATCTTACCTGAGATGCAATAACATAATCTATGCGGCCTGTTTCTTGTATTACGGCACTATTTAGTAAACATCTACTGAATAGTGCTGTACACACGAATGCACAGGTCCAAGGACATTACGGCAGAGATGTGGCTGGAGGAGCTGAACGATGCCATCACTAGGGCTACAGGCCTGGACCAGCTGGGCCTGCCCCAACCTCCCCTGGATGAAGAAGATCTTACAGAAGCTGAGTTGCTAGAGCAGCAGAGGGTTCTGGCAGAAGACTCAGCAACAGCAGCACCCCAACCGGCGTGACAGTGAAGAGGGAGTGCAGCATGTCTTGTGGCTCTTCTGGCAGGAAGCAGAGCTGAGCTTCCCTTGGACGTTTCGTGTTGAAGACAAACTGTGACAGCGCTCTCAACAGTAGCGTATGGCAGCGACGTATATAGCACATGGACCTGAAAGATCTGAGTAGAATTTCGCAAGACGATCATAAGCAACCCTGCTCATGTTCTTTTCATACCTTGAACTTTTAAACTAGCAAAACCCTGGCTAGTGTCTACCATGTCTGACTGTTTAAATGTATGCACACAGAGTGATAGTCGAGTCTGGAAGGCGTCTGTCTACCTATAGTTGTCATGTGGCTATGGCAATGCAGACCGTGCATGGGTTATCAACGTGCTTCTCAGGCTGTGCTTTCTTGTTTTCAAAATTGTTCAGTAATATGTCCCAAATGATATGCATGTAATGCCGTGTGTCTTGGGACAACACAAGGAGTGTCAGATCAGATGTGAAGCTTACAGATGAGCAAAGTTAAGCTCTGGCCAGACGCTAAGCGAGCCTTGCAAATGATGCGTGATCATCATGGCACATGTAGCAGTAGCGTTGTGAAGCCAAACTTGGCAAATTTTGGTGTGTGTCTGACTCAGAGGATATACATCAGATATTGCTTACCTCAACTGCAAGCTGCTCTTGAAGCTGGGGTCAAGGCACTTTGCAATGCTGTTCACAAATCTATGAATGCCAGAAAAAACCCAGACTAGGCTGACTAGCTAGGCAAAAAGGTTTGTTTAACAAGATTGGTGATCAATACAAATTGTCAATTCATGTCAAAGATTTATTGTGTTAGCTTCCAGGCACAGTCCCAGCAGGAAGTTGAGATATGTAGTCAGCTATTTCTCCAGCAGTTGTCACCCATACTTTCTTTTGTGGCGCAGCATGCTCTGCAGAGTCAACTTGCTGAGGCGCAACATGGGCAGATTCAGCACAGTTGCTAATATGCTGTAAAGCCCTTCTCAATTGCCTTAGCCTGAAAGGCTGCCCCATGATGTAAGGATGAAGGGCAATGCCCAAGACCAGAGGACAGTCTTCGCTAGCTTGCATCAGCATCTCATCAAATTGGTCAATGATCATGTCAGCAAAGGCTTTGTGAGATTCATGGCGAGCTACCACAGCTGGAATGTCATTTATTTCCTGAGAGTATGGCATTGCCAGAAGTTTGCCACCAGATCTGGTTCTCATCCAGACTGGCTGGTCATCATGACACCAGTCAAGACAATAGGTGTACCCAGCTTCCTGTAATGCACACGAGCACGGGTTTGCAGCTGTGTGATACTTGTATGCTGAGTGTTCTCATCAAAATTTTCATTACCCAAAACACTTGAGGACACTTCAAAGCTGTGCAATGCTTCCTAATGATGAAGGTACTGCATCAGTCTCAACAACAACCTCTCTTGTTATTGACAGCAATGCATAGCAGTGCTTTTGGTTGCCAGGTTGTCAAGCTGCTTTGCAAAAGGCACATGCAGAGCTGGAACGCAGCCTGAATGCAGTCTTGAACTATGAATTTGGTTCATCATGCGATCAAACAGTTGCGCTACATTGGACAGCATCGACTGACTTGTTTCATTCAAACTCAGCATTCTCAGAACATTCTTAGGCATTGTCTGTTGCCTCCTCTGATCAGTCCTAAAGACACAAAATGTAAATTGATTGCTGTTGCAGAAGTGGAGGTGCACCTGCAGCAGATCTGGTGTGACAGAGCTCTCAGATATCCAAGGCCCCAACCAGCCCTTGGGACTCACCCCTGCATGCTGCTTCAGGGTCTCTGTGGCATTCACAATCCACTCCCTCTCTTTGTCTTCATGCATGTCACTCTGCAGACTTTACACATCAAGTCACAACAGGCCAACTGAATGAAGCTGTGTCGGACGCAGACAACACGAGCAAGTGTTACCTGCTTTTCTGCATTGCTGCAGCCATGCCCAACAATTTCACAGCTTTTGCCATGCCTTCTTAGCTGCTCACAATATGCTGCTGGAAGCTCAGGACAGTGAGTATAGATTTCAGAGTTGACCAGCAAGCTGACAGGGAATCCAGTGTCCTTCAAGACGTCTAGCATCCTCCAGGCACCCACCCTATGCACAAGAGCAGTTAGCAAACCACATCAAGCTCCTTGCTGGCATTGTTTAACAATGTCTTGGGTAGATTGGCAGGACTGACAGGAAGACGCCCGAGTTTGCGTTGCATGTGGCATGCAGCACCCACTGCATCATTCTCACCTGTACAATTTGGTCGACAGTAGCTGCAGATTCAAGTACATGCACGTGATCAAGCTTCTGGCTGCTTGGAAAGTCCTCACCTGTTGCCATACTCACGCCAGGAGTAGTTCAGAACGTCTGGTTCGCCGCTCGGTGCCAGTTTGGCTCCCATGCCAGACCCGAAATCGAAATGTTCCAAATTCACTGCGATGTATACAGCCAAGTGCTGCCCTTGTGGCCACGAGTAGCCCTTTCGCGATGGGATCGAAGAATATTCGAAACGGCCATGGCCCACCAGCGGCATGGCGCGACACAATTCTAGCGATGACTTCTTGCACGACGCTCAACGGCCGACTATAATTGTGTCACATGCAACAGATACAGCCAGAACCGTCATGCGATTACGCGCATAAAACAGACGTTGGTTAATTGATGTTTGTTTTGCGCTTCAAAAGACATCAAACCTGACAGCGCACGCAGACCGACGTGACGTTTGTGTAGACCTTTGAACCGCTATGACTAACTTACGTAGTCAGGCGTTACATCAATAAGGTGCTGCACTGCAACACCTTGAAAACACGTGCATAGCTTTACAGGAAGGTTGCAGGTACGGCACAACATTACAACTGCCCAATCGCTGCATCTACTGTCTCGTCAAGCATTCAGCTTTATGTGAAGCTTCAGCTCCTCAAGGCACTCGTAGACAGGCATATGCACACCTAGGGTATAGACCAAGCTATATATATATGCCATACACAATACCGAGGCTGAAGCTGTTTTGCGGCTTTACAAGCATTGTCCCTTGACGGAGTAGTCACATTTGCGGTCATGTCACACCCAATGACCCTCAGATGCATGCCAGTGCTGGCTCGACACATGTGTAGTTCACTACACATTAACCGCTGCCCAATATGCTGCGAGCATCGTGTCTTGTAGCTGTTCATCCTCTCCCATGGCATCGTTTCCAGCTGTCACAGTGATTGCCCGCTGCTCCTGGATCAGTGAGTTGTTGGCTTCATTGATCTGCACATGGGCCACGGTATCATCATGTCAAAACACAGCACAGCGTGGCAGGACCAACATATCAGAAGCGTACTCGGTGTATTGCCAGGCGACGCAAGATGTGTGCAATGGCTGCGACCTGAAATTGACTCTTCTTGCTTTGTTCATGATAGGCAGGTTTCATATGTCAGCGTGCGTGTAACAGTTGCTGCATTTCGCTTTGCTAGTGAAGGCTTTTGATGGAGATGTGTCAAGTGTGGGTGCAAAAACCTGCAATAGGGCTGGTTCATGTACCTCATGACACCTGACAAGCATTGCTTTCAGCTGCTGGCTTGACTGTAGCAGCCTGAGTCGTGGCTGCATGGGAGGCAATATGCCTGGCAAGGAATCCACCCTCTTCAGAGATAGCACCTGTGCTCGATGCTGCATACCACAGGCTGGTCACAGAGAGAGCACTGCATACAGACTCTGAATGCGAGTGCTTCTCAGACAACCACAACCCACATACATAAGGCTAATGATATCTGTATGCTGCACAAAACAGTTTCAGACTGCATAAATGTGCTTACAGATGGGTGAAATGGACCAGCCTTGACAAAGTGCATCAGCAACGTACAGCAGCTGACCTGTCAGACTTTTTACACAGTACAATGCGCTTGTTGATACAAAGGGCCAGCACACATGGGCAATGCAACAAGTGTAGCAACATGACCCTGAAGATAGCAGGTCATGGCGACAGCCGCGACCATACAGTACCTGGAGGGCTTGCAGCTGAGCCTGGTAGATGTTTCTTGCATCCCAGAAGCTGTCTAGGTCAGCAAAGTACTGCTTCCTGGTTTCTTTCAGGGTGGCGTCCACCACCTGCCATAGGACTGCCTGCATAAAAACAAAATCTTCTTGAATGATTTGATGACCAGGATTTGATGCTGCCATGTGTTATTTGCTGATTTGCAATGACCACTCCTTCAGGAGACCATTCTGTAGACGAGTTTGGTTCTTGAAACGCAAGGTCTGATTGGTATAGGCTTGCCCTGCCTGGGACAGCACTTCCACTGAGATATGAGTCACAGCGCACACACAGCATGGCAACATGTTAGTGTGCTCGTGTCCCTCAAACGCAGGATGCAACAGCCAACTTGTCATCAAAAAATTCCAGTCGCCACCTGTAAGCCCTGGTCAGCTGTGATGAAGCAAAGCAGGCAAGCAGCAGGAATGACATGAAGGGCTGAAGCATGAAAGGCAGATTGACACGCACAAACGGTACACAACCCCTGTGACACAGGCATCAAGGCCCTAGCAGTTGGTTCTGTGCGGCATATGAATGTCAAGGGCAGGAGGTATCGCTGAGATGGCTTATGCATCTAATCAGGGGTGTATGCACCTCAGAGATGGTGGGGGCGGGTCTGGGGGTGGAGGGGAGGGTGGTGCCAGTCATGGTGGCCTTGCCTGACCCAGGTCTGCTCCTTCTCAGGCAGGACGCAGCCATTGTGCCTGCACAGCCTCAGTGATAACACCAACTAACAATACTTTTCTCAAGCATGGTATAGCCATTGTGCCTGCACAGCCTCAACAATAACAATTCACAATAGTGCTCCCAATCATGATGCAGCCATGAGCCTTCACAACCTTGTGTTTGAGCTTGTTTGTCTTCACGTTTGAACAGGGGTGAGGCAACAGAAAAGCAATAAGACACAGGTAGCAGTGACCTGGAGTGACTGCATGCATGTCTGATTCTGTTTGTGCGTGCCGACATCAGTCAGGACAAGGTCTGTGAAAACAACACATGTTGTAGAGGTCAGGAACAGACAGAGACACACAGGTACGAGTAACAAGACAATGGCACTGTCTGATGCATCAATACGACTCTGCAAGAGGCAAGGCTTTACTGCAATGGGGTGAGGGGGGGGGACAGGGCAAGCACTACACCCAAAACAGTGACATATTTGGGAGACCCAAGAAGGCAGTTTGCTGACTGGAGTCAGCGCAGTGGTACCTTTTTGAGTGGCACTGGCAGAGGTAGCACTGAGTGTGGCCCCACTGAGGAAGGCAGCAGCAATGCGCACTAGCTTGGCTGCATGCCGCTCTGTGAAGCGCTGCAGCTGCATGAACAGCAGCTGCCTCTGATGCAGCCTCACTGCTGCTGTGTTGCGCCACAGCTGCTGCAAGCGCTGAACCTGCAATGGGTGACATCACATGCATGTCATGTCATGTCGTGTGATGTGATGTGATGTGATGTGATGTGATGTGATGTGATGTGGTGTGATGTGATGTGATGTGGTGTGGTGTGATGTGATGTGATGTGGTGTGATGTGATGTGATGTGATGTGATGTGATGTGATGTGATGTGATGTGGTGTGATGATGATGTGTTGTCACATGTCGCATCATATCACGTGCTTGGCCAGATGCTTGGCAGGACGCCACTATGGTTGGCTGAGCTGCTATCCTGAAAGCTAAGCAAGTGTGACAGGCAAGCGCAATGTGTGTCATCCCTCGGCTTCCCTACAATCAACACTAAAAGGCGCAGTGTTTCCAAAGCAACCGTAGCAATAGCACATTCAGGAAGTCAACTTGGGCAATAAACCCAGAGTGCCCATGGTGGCAACAGGGCAATCTGCAATGCTGACATGTCTGCATGCATGACTCCATTTGTCTCTATTCCTGGATGAATGCAACTTTTGCAAAGGCAAAGCATGGCAGGACTGTGTGCATGTACCTAGGCTGCTAGCAGCAGTATACAGAAGGTCTCCCTGGGCAGCCCAGTACAATACTTGACTTCTCAGAAAGTTTACGCCAAAAGTTGTAGTACTTCCCTTCCCTTCCTTTCCTTTCCTTTCCTTCTCTTCTCTTTACAGCTTTCAGCAAGTCTCACCTTGAGGTGGAAGGTCTGCACGGCCCTGACGAAGCTGTGCCCTCTCTGCATGTCCTGCAGGAAACACACTATGGTGCTGGCGGCAGCCACCTTCTCCTCCTCTTCCCTTCGCTTGTCCAGGGAGGTGAGTGGCAGCAGCTGCCTGTGTGCCTTCAGGCTTTGCCGGGCCTGCTTGGTTTCTGACAGCCGCTTGTACCAGACCGCAATCTTCACGGCTGCTGACTTTCTCTGCTCCTGCATCTGTGCAATGGCAACAGCAGTAAGGCTCCTGGCTATCGCCTCTGGAGGCTTCAGATATGATCGCTCAAAAGCACAAACTTTTCTTTTCGTTTCTTTTCATGTCAACAGCAGTGAGACCTGTGGCTATGACAAACCTGAAAGAGAAACTACGACAGAATCTTTGTTTGTTTTGGGCTTTTGATTTGTGAGGTTTCATACCATATTTGAACAAACGGAAATACAAAACTAGTTCATCACGGCTTCAGGCTCAAGCAGGAGATGCATGCTATGGAGGAGCAGATTTGTCAGCAAGGAACGTAGCGACTGAAGCCTTCAAGGGGGCACCTTGGTGTGGAAATGCTGCACTGGTGGCGGGAGGCTGGTAGGAGCACAAGATGAGTGAGTTTCTTTTGCCCTGTAAGCTGAGTTTGTTGGAAGATATGTGCATGCTGCATTTCAGCAGAAAGCTCACCTGCTGATGCTTGTGCTGCTGCACATGGGCTCTGCAGGCGCAGCGCAGTTGGTATGCTGCCACCATGTGCAGCCACATCAAGCGCCACTGCCTGTGCTTCTGAGTGGCAGGCAAACCCACCACAAAGCCTGCACATCAGCAAGACCTCATCTCAAAGCTGACTACCTTACCAAACTGACACAAGGCGTTGCATCCTTGCTGGACATGAATGCTGTGTGCCACATCATTCCTCAGTGTTGCTGTACAGCACTTACAAAGCAGCGGTGAGTGTGACTTTAGGACATCTTGATTCCAAAAGAGACAGACTTGCAAGGAACCGATTGACATTGAGGCAGACAGCCAGACAGACTCAGATATGCACAGAGTCCTGCTCCCACATGCTCAGCAAGCAGACAAACTCTTCACACAGACACAGACACAGACACAAACCTGCCGCTTGCAGCTGGTGCTCATACTTCTCTTGCTGAAACTGCAGGCGCCTCTGCCGAACTTCTGCCTCATGAGCTTTGCGTTTCTGCCACAGGGCTTGGCTGTCGGCAAGGAACTCTGACCTGCACATGCACCACACTGCGCTTGCAAACCTTTGACACAGAGTTCAGATTGCTGCATTCACAGTTGCACAAAGCAAGCAACTCCACAGATTCTGTGTGATACATGCACCTGACAACAGTCTGGGAAAAGTTTATTACGCTCACTCAGGAGATTGAACATCTGTTCCGCATGAAACGCAGGGCAGCATGCCATGTGCTGTAAACAAAGCACAGATGATGTACAGCGCGCATACCTTCAGCATACGCCTGAACGCTAATCACTTGCATACAGAGACAACAGAACTTGCCGCAGCAAATAATACTCTGCACATAATACCCTACAGACAGTTCTAGAGTGGTGATTTGACCAGTCTATGGTCTACCTTGCAGTGGGCGAGCCTCCAGAGCCCGGCCTTGCTGAATGCAGGCGCCTCACGTCCAGAACCCAAGGTGAGGTGGCCGCCTTCAGCAGGCTGTCTGGTGCAGTCCATGGTCTTGTCTGTACTTCATCATTGGTGGGTGTCCTGCTCTCAGGATCAGGCACATCAGGCTCATCTGTCATGCTGGTTTCATGAACAAGGTGGGCAGCTGTGGCCTGGGCATTGAATGAGCTGCCTGGGCCCTCTGGCAGCTGCTGTGATTGGTGTGATGGCTGTGCAGACTGCAGCTCAGAAGGATGTGATGACACATGCCCAGACTGTGGCGGTGACTGCTGAGTTGTCTGCTGCAGTGTAGCCTGGTGCACAGGCTGCTGGTGCAGAGACTGATGCTGCAACAGCTGGGCAGGTTGAGGAATGGCAGCGGCCTGCTCTTCTTGAGCGCCTATTGTCAGCCATTCTGTCGCCCAGGTTTTGCTGCGAGCCAAGTCATGGGATGTGCCCTCAAACCAGGGCTCTGCTGCAGGTCTTAGTGTGCACGGTGACTTCTTGCTTGACTGCTTCAGCCTGCTGGTCCCCCTTCTAGGCGACTGCGCTGACCCCTGTACTGATGAGCCTGAAGCCATATCACTAGCAGTGCTGTCAGAGCAAGAGGGTGGCAAGGCCACAGACACAGCAGCAGGCAGCATGGTCACTGAAGCTGACACTGATGACGTTGCATCAGACACTGCTGTGGGTGAGGCTGCTTTAGAGCCAACCCAATTTGTCAAGGACCGTCCTGCAGTGGCTGTCTGCTGCACCACAGGTAGAGCTGCCTGCTGCTGCTGCGACTCTTTCACAGTTCTGTCCGCTGAGGGGAGCTGCTGCGTGGCAGCCTCATGCCTCATGAACACATCACAGGGGAAAGCTGTCTTCTGATGCAACAGCTCTCCTGGCATGTGCTGGGCTCGCAGCAGCGTGGGCTTTGGTGAGCGCCTTGCTGTTGCCTGAGGCTGCGTTTCAGACTCAGCAGCAGCAGCCCCTTGCAGCTCCTTGAAGATGCCAGCTGCTGATGAGGTGTGCTGCATTGCTGATGGGCTGGTACAGGCTGCTTCATGTCTCATGAAAATGTCAGAGGGAAAGGAGCTCTTTTGATGCAGCAGCTGTCCAGGCATATGCTGATTGCGTAGGAGGGTGGGCTCGGGCGAGCGCTGCACTGCTGCCTGAGACACAGCCCCTTGTTGAGCCTGTGGGATGGTGACTGATGGCCTAGACAGTGTCCTGGCTGGCTGCCTGATTACTGCTCTGGCAGTTGGCATAGCAGCTGCTGCGGCATCTGACTGAAACAAGGTTTCGCATTGCGCCTCTGTTACATTGACAGCTGGCAGTGCAGTCTTGGACCTGGTCAAGCTTCTGGCAGGGCATTTTGATGAGCTAGCATTTGCTGCAGCAGCTGGCATGGTAGCTGATGCAGAAGCTGGCCTGGTAGCTGATGCAGAAGCTGGCCTGGTAGCTGATGCAGAAGCTGGCCTGGTAGCTGTGTCAGTCATGTGCAACGCTGCTGCAGAAGGTGCTGTGAAATCTGGTATGCCGCCAGATGGCAGCAAGTGTGCATGCTGATCAGGGTCACTGGCCTGTTTAAGCGTCTCTGCCGATACCTGACCTCCAATTTTGTCAGGCTGTGCTGACTGTGTAGTAATGATGGGTGCCCCTGGATCCTGCGGTGAGGCAAGCAAGCAAGGCTGGTGAGATGAGGGGGGGACAGCTTTCAAGTCTGCTTGCAACATTCTTGTATGTCCAATTTACACGGATTTGATAATATAACATATTATTATTATTATCATCATCATGATTATATCACACAGCACATTCTGCAGGTGTGGGTGTTTGCACCTTGCTTGGGCTGCATGTGCCTAGGACTTTGTGCTGCTACAAACAGTGTGTCAATGCATCTGAATGGTTATACTCACAGGCTCACTCATGTCAAGCTTGCAGACAGACTGAAGACGAGCTTGGACTGACAGGCTCACTTGGATACAAGCAATACAATCCAATGTAGGCAAGCAGTGCACGATGCTTGTGCATGTCTCACACCTTGCCCTTCACGGATATGATAGCTGATGTTGGCCTGACAGCTCTGCTGTTTGGCTTGGCACTCTTTGGAGCCGCTGTCTTTGGCCTTGACCTTTGTTGCTTTGGAGATTGCGAATGTTCCCTGGCTGTGGCCAGCAAAAGTGGTGATATGTCCTTCCCTGCATACAATGGGCACTTACTGCAAGATGTCCTGGTCAACAGGACTTGCACACACCACGGAAAACTTGCATGCTGGTGATGGCAGATCATTTGTTGCCGTCACGCAAAGGTGTACAGATGTGCAGGCCATGCAAGACGCTGAACAGCGTGTGCAAGAGCACAATTGCAATGGTCTCAGAGGTGAGACAAAGCATTACAATAGGGGTAGAATGATGTCTCACAGACACCATGTGGATGTGTGTACCTTCCAGCATGCTTGCAGGCAGGAGAATAGCCGTCTTGTTCAGCAGCACATGATCCACCTTTTGGCTATGCTGCTCAAGCTGTTGACTTCTCAAGCGGCGCTGCTGTTTGTATGCATTACACTGCCTGTCCAGCTGCAGCTGCTTGGTAGCATTATCTGTGTACATTGCTATCCTTTCTGCAAGCTGAGCTGGAACGCCGAAGGTTCTGCCTGCCACCTGGACCAAGATGTCGTGGTGACATAGGGAAGATGGCAGCTGGAAGTCAGGTGCAAACAGTGCTGTATAAGGGTCAGCTAGGCTACTCAGAACGCACCCGGACTCTGACCACTGCCAGCTTGTTATGTGCTGCTGGCGTCTTCTCCTTGACTGCCTTGGCTGTGTCAAGACAGTCACCCGGAGACTCTGCAGCCTCAGCTGGTTGCAAGCTGCTCACCTTGTGCAGCAACGCGTTTGCTTCCGCCAAGAGGGCCTCTTAACTACGTGAAGGGGCAGCTGTGGAAGCAGCAATGGCTTGCACATCGCAGCTAGGCCGGGGCTGTTCCCGCAACAGTCTGCTTGTGGGTAGACATGCTTCAGCACCTGGAACGGGGGCGGAGCCAGGGAACCTCGGGTGCCAAGGCCTGTCAGATCCGAGAACCCTGCTCTCGATACAGACGTGCCCGGCCATCCGGGTGTGAATTTGCTTTCAGCAAAGGCAGCTACAACACGCCGAACGTCTAAAGTCGTGAAACACTTGGTTGTGTCTATCGTCACTTGATGTGCATTTCGCGCGCAAGCGATGTAGAAGAGATGCAACCATAGACTCGCAGCAAAGCAATGGGTTGGCAACACCACGACTGCTGGACTCCAGGTTGCAAGCGGTAGTCAAGTCAGTTGCAATGGCCAAGTCAGAAATGTTCAAATTCGCGCTCAATGCACTGTTGCTCTACGAATGCTTGACTCGTAGATTGACCGGCGGTCAATGACCGCGGCGCCCATCCCCCCCCCCCCAAGCGAGCTGACAAATGAACTGATCATAAGAGTATCGAGCGGCACTGCAGCTGCTTTCAGGGCAAGTCTAAGCTATGATCCCCCTCAAGTCACGCTGCTCCTCGATGATCACCTATCAGGCAGGCACTGCTGGCAGATTTTGAAGCCGTTTGCAACGTCTGATACACAGCACATAGTCAGAAGCACCACCACAAACACATAGCTCGCGCTGTATCCTCTGCTCCATCGGTCATATTGTCAGCTGAGCTGCACCCCTGAAAGCCTTGCTGCGCTACCATGGCGCCAAAGAAAGGCAAAGCTAAAGCCAAGGGCAGAAGCAACAAAAAGGCAAGCAGCAGCCGATCCAAACCATCTATAACCTGACCTTCACACCAGCGTATATGTGACCAATGCACCTTGCGCATCGGCCAGCTGAGTGAGGAAGAACAGCAGCAGACATCAAAATTGTGCTTATTTTGTGTGCCTTCAGGACAACTCTGGTGCGGAAGCAAAACTCCTGGCTCCGCCAGAGCAAGAGTTGCTGATGATTCAAAGTTACTGGGACAGTCTGTCCACCCCTCAACGGCAACAGCTGCTGATCATAGATATCAAGACACTTGAGCAATGGACATACGAGGTAGACAAGAAGGCAGACAGTGAGCCAGGTAAGCTGTAATGCTAGACAGTGCTGCATTGAGTCAGCACTTGCAGACAGCGCTGTCAGTGTATATGTCATGAGATTGCACAGCAGCAGCTGTGATACAGCTCATTATCCAGCAATGTATAAGCATATGTTTCAATATGGCAGTGGCCCGCTACAGCTATGTGGTCGCAAAGGCCCCAAGTCAGCGCAGATGTGTTCGACGTGCCTGTCTGATGCAGGTATAACCTTACATATGGCAACTGCGGAAAGCCGAGGGCCTAACCTGATTTCCTTGTTGCTGGATGGCCTGAACCGGCTGGTAAGACAGAGACCGGGCCCAGGATGGAAATTATGGCACTGGCCTGGGGATGAATCCATATTTGGGAACCAACCTCAGTTCAGGTAGCAATCTCCTCCGTTCTTTCTGGCCAGCAGGTCTGCAGACAGCCACCTGATGCAGTACGCCCAGACAGCCTTCTTTTGCCCCCCTTGTGCTTGTATGGCCACAAGTCAAAAGCCCTTAGCACCTCACCAGAAAGTCTCTGTCCAGCGAGCATGGTCTTGCCAAAAGATGTAACTCAAGCCTCTCGTGAATATTGAACCTCATCTTGAGGCTCGCAGAAAAGTGCACGACACCAGACTGGCTTTGGAATTTGCTTTAGTCAGTGTGCTAGATCCATCCAGGCTGCCATTCTCATGAAACACAAGTCTGCTGACAGCTGCACTGAACTGTTGAAATGGTGCTTCCCTGTTGGGTAGCCACTCGGTCTAGTGCTGTTGTGTAGGACGTACATGACTCACAAGTACATTGGTGATGACCTGGCTGCAATGCTGCCAAAGGGTGCCGGAGCGCCTGAAGTTGCAGAAGCACTGAAGTACCGCATGTAAGAGCCCACTTTGCTATCATAACATCACGTTGCTACAGAAGCTTGTGTCACCTAAGCTTGACTGTAGGTGCTTCAAGCTTTTGGCCTTGCATTGCTTTGTTGTGTCCTTGCAGGCCAACAGTGATGCACATGTTGCTCATGTTTATGGTAGTGTCATGTGTGTGGAACACGCACAGGTGGCCCACCAGAGCATGGCTCAACATGACTCAGACCCTTGAGTCTGCATGCAGGGTCAAGCTGGCTGAGCAAGTCAAGACCACTGAACAACAGCTGATGCGAAAGCAGATGACCAAGGCGCTCCACAAAAGTGATGCGGTGGAGCTCATGACTGTCATGCTTGCAGCCTTTGAAGAGGAGCACCAATACCTGTGAGTCATTGCATTTCCAGGCATGAATCATGAATATCAACAGTAATGTTGTCATCATTATCATTACCCACAAGTCACTGCATTTACAGGCATGGGAGACATCAGTTGTGGATACAAGCTGTCTTGCACAGCACAATGCACGTCTCAGCTGGCTCACATCAACTGGGCACTGCTGCAGCACCTGCAACACTGCCCAACATCTTGGTTGCAGGTATCATCTGGTCTTGAACCCCATGATCAAGGTGGTCCACCACGCTCTTCCTGAAGCCACGTGTAAGACGACAAAAACAGAGCTACACTACTGTGACCTCCAATGGCTTCCCCTGGATGCGGTGTTGTGTATGTGTGACAGGCTGAAGTTGGCTGTGGACCTGTTCAGCAAGACCACAGGTGCCATGCTACTGCAAGACGGCTTGGATGATGAAGACATGCAGGTAATCTTACAAGCATGTGAATGGCCGTGTCAAGCTGCAGCCCAAGCAGCGCATCATTGCTCCCTCTACACATTCAGCCTACCATGCGTCAGTTTCAGCAGTGTCTTTGTGGACCATGCTTTGCAAGCAGCAAGCAGGCCTGGAGGCGTCACGCCAACCGTATCAATGTTGCTAGTTCTACACAGAATGCAGCATGTGGTATATGTGTGTGTAGCAAAAATATGCCAGTGTGCGCGTATGTCAGTGTAAATCTGCTGCCTGTCTTTGCGCATAGTTCACAACCAATGTAGCTGCCACTGTGTTCAGTGTTTCATGTGCTGCAGCAGAATCATATCAGCTGCAGGTACAACCCTTGAGATGCTTCTGTGCTCTGTGCAGCTCACTGCGCTTTGTGACAGGGACAAGTTCTCCATAGATGCAAAGAGCACAAAGCTGCAGATCGACCCAACATGGTTCAATTACCTTCAGGTTTGCCGCCGCCACACATTTCACCTTTCAGCATTCACGACGCTGCTCGAAAAACATGCTGGCAGAGCCTATTGTGTCTTGTTCAGAACTGTGTACTGTACTGATGGAGGTGCACATCAGCAGAGTTTATTGTTGGTACTCTGACTGGCAAAATTGGATCTTATACAGGAAGCTAAGCATGACTGTGTAGGTGTCTGACCCTAGTGGAAGACATGTCTTCACCGAACAAATGTACAATTCAATGAATGCGTGCATGAACAAACACATGCGTGAATGAATGCTTGAATCATTGAATGAAGTGTTGAGGGGAAGGCTTACACGCATGGCTCTGTAGTTGGAGAGACAAGGTCGCTCAAGAGAAGGCAAGGCAGACTCGGTGCCAACCGAAAAAGACTGTCTGCTGGAGTGGATTTTCGATACAGTCACACCCCCTACTGACTCCTGCCGAGCTTGGGCACAAACGGCTCTGGGTGAGCACCCCAGTCACCTATTTGCACACGCTTCATTGCAACAAGCACGTGCCACACACCTGCAGCCTGTTGCTGATCATCCTATCTCCGTCAGCGCAGAACAGGTGCCCGTCTGTCATACATAAGTACCCACCATTGGGACATGACATGCATGTAGTGGTGGCAAGCAAGCCCGCTGATTGAGGAGCAGTGGCCATAACCAGTTTTATCTGGACTATACAAATTCGTTTCAGCATCCTTAGGGCTTCCTGCAGTAATGCTGGTGCCCATTGGCAGCTCTTTACTTTTGGGTTCATGGTGCAGACAGCACCAAGTCTGGATGCTCTGCCTGATGCTGCTGTGATACTTCCTGTTGCAGGTCCATGGGTGCCAACTGTGCAGTATGCACATACAATGCTGATGAAAGCCTTGAGAGACATGCAGGCATGGCAGTGCATACTGGACGACGGCAAAAAGCTGCTGCGTGAGATGCTAGAAAGCAGGCTCAGTCACAAAGAGCTGGGCACTAAACATGATCTCAGGTATAGGGCCTGCGCTCAAGCACTTCTGCAGATGAATATATGTTCCAAAAGAGTGCATGACAGCACAGTTTGTGCATGTCTCAGCAGCCCATGAGCACAGCTGTCACATGGAACATAACAACCGTACATTTGCTTTGGTGTGCGCTGTATGCGGATGCACAAGTCAGTCACATGCCCTTGCGTATCTGCAATGTTGAGCTAGACTTGACATGCTACTGCAGACAAGAACAGCTTGATGGCCTCTTTAGCAGGTTGCACCGCTACAAGTATGATGCTAGTATGCAGTCCTGCCAAATGTTGGTTGTTGCACAGTGTGTCAGTTGCTATAGCTTGCCACAGCAGCACAGCAAGAGCATTGTTTTCCCAGGTGCTGAAAAAGCACAGTCTGCACCAGCGGGCAGCAGCAAACAACCGAGAGCTATCGCAAGTATTGCAGGCAACCTGCAGACAGTAACAGCTCTTCTTCACAGTGAGAAGTCTGCTCAGAGCAACAGCACAGATCGAGCTGGCAGCGACAACCAGCCCAAAACTGCATCTGCCAGTCATTGTCTGTTGACTCCCCTGATGAGTCCTAAAGACATGAAATGTAAATTGATGTATTGAATGATGCGAACAAGTGCTTTGTTTTCTGCAGCCCAAGACCTGACAGGGAGAAGAACATGTATCCATGTGAGCTGCCTGACCATATTGTGGTAGCTGTGCTGAAGCGTGAAGCGCTCTTCCACAGAGCCAGGCTGCACACAGTGCAGATTCAGATTCGTGTGGCAAAAGAGCGTCTCAGGACTGTGCGCACAAAGCAGTGTCAGGTGAGTGTGTGAAGTGCAGTTGCGCCCTCAGAACGAATTAATTGACCGTTGCTTTGCACGCCCTCTGCGCATTGACAGCTAGGCAACAGCTGTTTGATCATGCTCACGCATCCTACCTGTTTTGCTGTACAGTGAGAACACATTGTCAGCCTGTGAGTTCTGCAGCTCAAGACTCCTCCTCACTGCCTGTCTCTTGAACCCCGAACTTGAAAAGACATGAGTACATGGCTTCTGGTTCTGCATTGTGTCCTCATCCTGGGATGGTGTCTAACAAGTGACAGATGCAAAGGACATGCACAGCAGACAGATGTCACAGACAGACAATCGCTACCTAGTCACATGTCACAGGGGGAGCCCAAGTTTGAGCGGTGGAAGGCTGAGCTGGAGGCGTCATACAAAACGCCGCAGACCAAAGCAGCTGCCAAGCAGCTGCCTAGAACGCCTGCTAGTGTTGTGATGGAGCACACAGAGTTGGTTGATAACTTTGAGAACTTGGGTGCTGTTTTGCGGGTAATGCACGAACCTTGCCTGCGACTACTCCTGTTTGCTTGCAGCTTTGCCCTCCATCTTTGTAGAGCAGAGTGAGCATCAAAGCTGATCTGGGTGCTGTAGTGCATATGAACACTCTGTTAAAAACATTGCTCATGATGCTGGCGTTTTGCATGGTCGTGGTCCACTTGGATCAAACCTGTCTGAGACATCAATGCTAGCAGTTGTTGTGCTTGTAGGGTTATGAGGTTGAAGAGCAGGAGCTTGTCCTTGAGCTAAAGGACTTTGATGAGGTGAGTTTTTTTTCCGGCTTGCTCAAAGCATTGTTAACATTGCTGCAATATGCTTTCTCTCGCTGGACAAAACCATGCCTAATCACTGCTCTCGCTGCAAAAAACCATGCTTAACCACTGCTCTTGTTGCACAACACCATGCTTAACCACTGCTCTTGCACCATTCTACGCAGTGCTTCCAAGCCCTGTAACCCCATATTGGAACATCTTCATGTCAGCCATGTCTTCTGTGCACAGCTGATATGTTGAGCTGAGACATCATGCAGCACAACGGGCAACACCAAAAAATTCACATCTTCTACAACCTGCAGCAAACTTACCCCATGATCTGTGTGCAAGCCGACGCTGTGCTTTGACCCCACAGGAGATCAAACAGCTGTCAGGCTGGGCTGACAATTCACTCAAAATGGCAACTACTCTGGAGCAAATGGGTCAGGCAGAGTTGCCACCCCTGGCAGAGGGGCTGGCAGAGGGTAGCACCTGCCCCTGCTGCAACACTGCCACCTGTACCTCCATTGAGTGGGGTCGTACAATGGCTCTCAAAGTGCGGCGGGCTCAGACTGATCAGATGCACCAAACAGCTGTCATGCTCAAGCAATCTTTCCAGACGGTCTGCCTCCTTTGTCTCTGCCATCTGGCTGCACCTCATGGCATGTTGCCAAGCTTGTCTGTCTTGACAGCAACTGGGTTGCCTTTGTCTGTTTTCAAGTATCTTATGCCATGGCATGTTGCCGTTGTGAATGAGCTCAAGTGAATCCTGCAGGAGTAGGGCTGCTCCAACATTCTGCACATTGATTGGCATGTGCATCAGTCTCAACCATCAGCAGCTGCTGTGGCTGTCCTCTGGTTGGCAGGGCTTGCGTCATTGTTTGATACCAGATTTGATTGCTAGGTTATGTTATGCACAGGGATGCACGAGACAGGCTGCTCTGCAGAGACAAGATCTGTCCTGCATGTACCTAGCTCATCATGAGCTGGAAAGCATTATATTGTTCTCATGATTGTTTTCATCATCATCATCATTATTGTTGTTATTGTTATTATTATCATTATTATTGTTGTTACTATATTCATGCGACACCTGCATGCACGACAGCGGCTGCATCTGTCTGTCCAGCCGCCCTCCAGGCTGCATTTCCCAACAGACTTTGAATGCATCACCCACATTTGTTGCCAGTCCTATCATTGCAGCTGTTGCTCATACAAATCACCAGTCAGCCTTAAAACCTACCACAGTGTTGCCTTTTTTTATGCATATCTATTTTGACGTCAAGGTCACTACTCACCTCACAAGCCCGGGGGCAACACACTAAACAGACAATCCATGTTGAGTGATGTGAACAATGGTGTGTCATCATATGCAGGATGTGAGGTACCAGCTGCATGATGACAAGGAGGACCAGCACGGTTACCAGCTGCTGCAGACACAGCTCTCACATGTAGAGAAGCTGCAGGAGGAGGGCCGTGCAGTACTGCCCTTCCTGGAGGCCTATCTGCTCAGCCTGACCTGTGATGACCCTGGGACCATCATCGGGCCCCAGCTAGTATTGTCCCTGCTGCAAGAGCGTCTGGATGCCAAAGCTCAGGAGCATCATCAGCAGAAGCTCAATCAAAAGAAGCAGGAGGTAGCCTCGCTATTGTACCCTGCTTTTGCTGTGATGTGTCAAATCCTGCTGATCTGCAGCAAGCCTGGGTCTGCACAGAGCATATGTCACCTGCACTGCCACGTCGGTGGTCATGAGTCATGATCCAGAATCTCCTTGACATAGTTGGGTGGGCAGCTTGCAATGATAAAATCCACAGTTTTTTCACAGTCCTGAAGTCTTGCTATGCAGAGGCAGCATCAATGGGGATGTTGCACTGTCAAATGCCTGCATGGTAATGCTAGCACTAAGTCAAAGACATCTGCAGGATTCAAGGCTGCTAGAGCGTGTAGCTCAGCTTTCAATGGAGCAGCTGCTGCTTGAAGAGGAAACTGAAAAGAAGCAAGCTGCTGCCAAGAAGGCAAAGAAGCAGAAGGCAAAGGCCACCAAGCAGCAACAAAAGCAGCAGCAGCAGCAGCAGCAATCTGACTCTGAGCTTGAATCAGAGTCTGCATCAGAGCATGTGTTGAAGGCACCCAAAGCTGCTCTGTTTGCTGTTGAACCAGAGCCAATGGGCCCTGAAGTGGATAATGACGACTGGTCTATCAGCAAAGCTACGGCCTTGAATGCAAAACGGGGTTTGAAGGCTGCTCCAGCCATAAGCACAGCCCACAATAGGAGGGTGCCTGTGGTTGACAGCAGACTGGCACATGGCAGTACATCACCAGACTGCATACTGGCCGCCTCTGAACCGCCCCAGTCTAACCTGCTGCCTCGAGCTAGGCCTTCTGTGACAACGGATGGCTCCTCTTCTTCTGCTGCCAGCTTGCAAGGCGACAGCAAGCAAGACAAAAAAGTGATGGACCTGTTCCTGTGTCCTATCACCCAGGTACTTGGCTTTGGCAACCCTCAGATGCATAGCATAGCAGAGGCAATTGCCTATTGGTCTGTTGCATGATGATTTTTTGATGGCAGCATTGACCTATAAGTGCTGTCATAATTATCAGTATCTCTTTTGGGCCATTGTGATTCTAATTACATGGTGTGATCAGGTGCTGATGAAGGATCCAGTCATTACTGCTGATGGCCACACCTACGAGAGGGCTGCAATGCAGACCTGGCTGGCGCGTCATTAGACGTCACCTGTCACTGGGGCTGCACTGAATCATGCTAAGCTGGTGCCCAATGTGATCATCAGAGGTGTCATTCAGCAGCAGTTGTGTTGACCAGCTCAGGCATCAAGCCAGCAGTGCTACTCGGTTTGAGTAGCCTTCATGCAGTAGAGCAACTGGTCCTGTTGCACGTGTGTTGCATGTTGTCTTCCCAGGCTGACACAGACATAAACGTTTCACAGAGTCTGTTGTCATGAAGCAACAGGGTTTTCGTGGGTTGCAATGAAAGCAACACTCCCACAAAGGTGCCACTGCTGGACTTCAGTTCCTGGTATGATTGAATATGTATCAATACTATTGCGCTACCAAGACTTGTAATTGCTTGCTGCGAGTTGTGATTGAGAAAGACAAGTCTCAGGTAGGCACCAGGACCTGTCATATTGTATTAAGTGACAGCGCAGTGTGCACCGTCCATGGCTGTTCCTGTGTCAGGCGTGAACAGCAAGCGCTCAGCCATTTAATATCATGTGAGTAAGCAAGAAAGCTTGGAAAAAATGACCACGTTTTTATTGGCAGAGCATACAAACTTTTGTGAACACAAGATCATGCATGTATCACACCAGCTCAGCACAAGACAAGACTAGAGGCTTGTTGAACATGCAAGCTGCAAACAGCCAGCACACCGCAAGCGCCTTGCAGGCATGACTATTCTGTTGCAGGGGCATGCACAATACAGACAGTCAGATGCGCTAATGCATCTGGACTGGTACAGGCAGCTGAGTAACAGTGACTTCCTCCTGCTTCAGCGACCTTGCAGCATTTGCTGCTGGAGGAGGCTTTTGATGACAGCATTATCTACAAGGTGCCTGTGAGTCAGGTGCTCTCCAGTGATGGGAGATATTGAGTGATGCTGCAGCCATGCTTGAAGTGCCTGCCTCTCATAGGTGTGTCCATCTGCTGCAACCACTGGATCTACGAGTAGTGCCTGTAACAGAAAGCAATGGGAGTGAGGCGTGATTCATAACATATTTGATTTTCAGTTTCATGCATGGCATGATTCAGAATCTTGGGCATTTGTCCCAGGTTTTCAGTGCGCAGTCAATTGAGGAAGGCAAAAGGATAATCTAGGCCATGAAAGAAGACACAAGGCTAGCACAGTGTCACACACTATGCGCTGATCCACAGGAGTTTGATGTTGCTGACCTTTGTCAAAGGACACTGGAACAGAGCCTCAACATGCTCCTCAGATGCCTTGTAGGGAGTCAGGACAGCCTCCCAGGGCCTTGCTGCCTGCTGTGCTTCTGGCCTGTTGCCTCCACCGACAGCACCACTGGTGTCAATCCCAACAACCCTGGCAGCAGCTTGTTGCTGCACAGCCTCAGAGACTTTACCATGGTGACCAGGCAATGCATCATGCTTGGTGCTACTGCCTGCAGCAGCCTCTGCCTCTCCTGATGCAACATGGTGCTCCTTGATCTGCTCAAATTGATACAGTTCTTCTGGAAGGGTTTTGGCAAAGTCAGCCAAGGTCTGGCTACGCTGCTGTGGCTGCTGCTGCAGCTGCTGAGCAGCTTGTGAGCGCAGCATGGACTGCACATCTGTGCTGTCTGATGATGGAGGCGGTGCTTGAGGCTGAAGCACAGGTTCAGCAGCAGCAGCTTGCTGCAGCTGGGGCCCAGTCTGCAGTCCATCACTAGGAGTGCCTTGAGAGAAGGCGGCAGTATGCTGTGTTTGGCTTGACCCACCCACCTCAAGCTGGGCAGCCTCCGGTGCGCTGCTTGCAAGTGACTGTCCCCCAGAAGCAACATCGGCCATGGCAGAAGCAGTGCTGGCGTTCGGCAGCTTCTTGGAAGGGAGTTTTGCATCGGTCACTTGTGACTGCCGCAAGCTGGCAGAGCCTTCATGCAGTGTACCTTTGCCTTGAGGCAAATGCGTCTGCTCTGAAGTTGAGATGCCATCAGCAACGTTGAGCTGAGCAGGTGGCTGCTGCCCTGTTTCCAGCGAATTAGCAAAGGATTGCTGCCCTGTTTCCATCAAGTCAGCAAAGGATCGCTGCGATGTTTCCTCCAACTCAGCAAAGGATCGCTGCTCTGTTTCCATCAACTCAGCAAAGGATTGCGGCTGTGCTGTCGGCTGTGTGGCTGCTTGCTCTGGTGCAGCCTGCTGAAGGCCAGACTGCTTCTTGGCCTTCTGCCGCTGCTTCTTGGCCCTCTTGGCTTCTGCTTTGGCTTCTGCTTTGGCTTCTGCTTTGGCTTCTGCTTTGGCTTCTGCTTGGGCTTCTGCTTTGGCTTCTGCTTTAGCTTGGTCAGCAGCAGCTGCTGAAGCTGCCTGCCCATGCTGTGCATGCTGCTTGGCCGCTTGCCTGGCATCTGAATTGAATTTGTCAGCTGAGTCAGCTGCCTGGGTAGGCTGCTGCAGTGTACCTAGCAGCTGCTTGCTTTGCTGCTGCTTTGCCTTGATTTGCTGCTGCCTGGCTTTGCTGGCTGCTGCTTGAGCCTTCTCTTGCTCCTCTTCTGCCATGAGCTCCTCAAGAGCTTTCTTGGCCTTTGCAGCCTTCTGTGCAGCAGCCTGCAAAATGTTTACAAAGTGCTGTGGTGCAGGACACTATCAGAATTGAAGCAGAAACCATTTGGGAAAAAGCTGTTGAATAGCACAAAAGCAATCCATCAAAATTGGGTGGCGACAGGGCTCTGTGCACCAGAGGTTGGTTTGACGGCATGATGGCGCATCACAGCCTGAATCAGATGGCATTGATGAAGATGATAAGAGTTTTCCCCTCTGTATATGAGTTTCACGTCTGGCAGTTGCAACAGACGAGGTAGACTGTCGACTGAGGTGACAGCTACAATGTTCTGTAAAGTCTATAAAGCAGACAGTTCTGCTGAGACCCATGTGCAGATGCAGACAGATGTCCTGTTGACTTCCGTGATGAGTCCTCAAGACAAGAAATGTAAATGCATAGATTGATTGATTGATCGATTGTCTGATTGCTTGCGGGACACACCTTCTGCTCTGCCAGCAAGACATCCTTGTTGAAGTGCGCATAGGCTTGGCTTTCAATGCGCTCACGAAGCATCGGCAACAGCACAGTTGCCCCAACTGCTCTTCCGGGATCATCACAGGCAACGTTGATGACTTGAGCCTCTAGATGAATCAAGGCTGCTCTGTTCGCTGCTTGAAACCTCTCTCCCTCCTTCACATGCTGCTGCAAGAACTTCACGATGGACAGCTCGTACTGCACAGTGCGCAGTCCTGGCCAGATTTGCTGCAGACACAACAAAGCTCTGTTAATATTGACATATATATCTACGGGGCTTATGATTAGAATATTACTTTTTACTTACAAATAAACATGTATTCCTTTCTGTTCAGGTGCATCATTGATACATCCCAGACAATTGCTTGTGTCTGTTGACTCGTGGCCAGCAGCCCTCAGCTCAGATCTAGCATGCTGACTCAGATGACATCATTCTTACAAACTCTGGAACGCCGGTAAATGACAACTATCATTATTATTATTATTATTATTATTATTATTATTATTATTATTATTATTATTATTATTATTACCATTATTATTGTTATCATTATCACAATTACCAATAGTATTTATTATAATTATAATACAAAATCAGCAGGGCGCGGACAGCCTTCACAGCTCAGCCGTGAGACGATGCTCTGCACCCGTCAAGGCTTACACAATAGACAGGCAATGTTGTGCTGCCAACAACAGGGTGCCTCATGCATAGAGCTATCTGACCATAAAGAATGCATCAGAAAACCACTTGATGCATGCAAATGCTGATACAGCAGCGCTGTAGCCAGCACGGCATGTTGTGATGCAATGAATGTGATGCAATGAAGTCTGCTGATCATGGCATCATTCTGCAGTGCCAATGACCCAGTGACCAAACAAGTAACTCACTCAGTGGCAACTGTCAAGCTAGATATGACAACGTGTCTCAGCGGTGGAAGTGCAAAAGAAGATATACTGCCAAGCGTATGGGAGCTACATCAGATGGCTGAGTCACATGGGTTGTGCTTGGCACAGCAAACACTCAATGCCAACAGACCATGGTTGATGCGTTAGACAGCAGCGTCAATACTGCTCTTGCCCTACATGAGCAAGTGCCATGTCAGCCTGTAGCATCCTGGTGGGTGAGTGAATGAGTGAATGCCCACCTGATGGAAGTACTGCCTTATGGAATCAGCATCAGCCAGTTCCACCAAGGGTTCATCTGCAGCACTGCTGTCTTCATGCTGCATGCTATCACCAGGCACGGTGGTTGCCACTGATGCCTCAGAAGTGTCAGTCTGAGGGGGTGGTTGGGGCACGCCCCCTGAGACGGGCGGTTGGGTGCCGCTGGAACAGTCCTTAGGCCCTGAGTTGGGCTGTTGGGTGCTGGCAGCCGCCTGTGTCCTTGGCCTGATTTTTGGCAGGCGACTGCCTGCCTCTGATGTGCCGTGGGACTTGTCTGCTTGTGTGAAGCGCTCATAAGCATGCAGGATCTCCACCATGTGAGCGCCCAAGATGCCAATATACTCTAGACCGTGCCGCCTGTGCCCTTCCTCACACTCAAGTGTGTCTATTTGCTTCTGGTAGTGCTGCATGATCACAAGCAGAGTCAGCTCATTGGTTCGTCCTGGGGATTCCCATGATGGGAGTCCATTGGCAAACGACAGAATGACATATGACAAACGACATACCAGCTGCTCCAATCATGCCAGCAGCCAGGCTCAGAACACAATGCAGGAAGCTTTTTGATCAGGTTTGCCGCAAGACAAGCACTTGAGCAATCCAGAGCCTAGTTTTGACCTACTCAGCATGTGTGCAGCAAAGCAGCATGACTTACGGTGTACTAGTTAGATGCCGTGACACAGTTTGCTGCATGCAAAATTGCCCATACATGCTAGACACAAGATGCCGTGTGCGGTTCTAGTCACAACACTTACATGGACAAAACTGAAGAGCAAATAGTGTACAAGAATTTCCGTGACAACTTGCCTTGCGCAAGATGAACAAAGCTAAAGAGCAGATAGTGGATGAAGTACAAGGTGCACAAAGCTCAAGAGCAGATAGTGTATGAAGTGCCCACATTGTAGTCAGGCAAAGATTACCTGCATCTCCCGCTCATACGCCCGATACTTATCAATCATACCACACCGCTCTTGGATGCCTCGCATACTCAGGTTAGGAAACAGTTCACGCAGGGTGGGAATGACACAGCAGTCTCTGCCAAGGTGATCCAGCTTTTGCTTCTCCGTGAGAAAGCGCTTGTCCAGCTGTTGCATAGCTGCTACCAGCTGTGCAAATTGGGGCTGGCACTGCGTGTGAGAAAGCCATGGGACTTAGCAGCATTCAAGCCTTGCTAGTGCAACTGCAAATACACGGCTTATTGTATGGGACTTAGCAGCATTCAAGCCTTGCTAGTGCGACTGCACATACATAGCTTATTGTAAACCAGCAATGATGGGGAACATGCTTGTTCTGCAACACTGGTACGAATGTTGACCACCAGATGCAGTGTTGTGAGCACACCACATTGTTGTAATGGTCTACACTGTGTACTCAAATCATACAATTCTGTCCTGTTGTACTGTCTACGCCACCTTGCTGGGATAGCACCTTGCTATAGAAAGAAATGAGCTTATCTTGGAATCGTGAGCATATTATGCTGCAAGCTATGCCATGGGAAGGGGGAGGGGTCAGATAGGGGGCAGGGGGCGTGTTGGCTAGCTCACCTGCTCTAGGAGCCTTCGCAGATCAAAAAGCTTTTTATCTTCTTGCACGTCATTGAGTGTCCATGCATGGTTGCACGCATACGCCAACTTCATCTCACGTCTCAGCAGGGTCATGACCACATCATCTGGCAGCATCTGCTGGTTGCCCTCCCTGTTGCTATTCTGGCTGTTGGCACTGCCTTGTCCCCCACCTTGGGGACTGTTGGCACTGGTTTGTCCCCCACCTTGGGGACTGTTGGCACTGGTTTGTCCCCCACCTTGGGGACTGTTGGCACTGGTTTGTCCCCCACCTTGGGGACTGTTGGCACTGGCTTGTCCCCCACCTTGGGGACTGTTGGCACTGGCTTGTCCCCCACCTTGGGGACTGTTGGCAATGGCTTGTCCCCAACCTTGGGGACTGCCCTGAGGCAGAGTGCCTGCAGGGCCTCTGGCCGCGCCTGGGTCTGACCTTCTAACCCAACCCATACTTCTGCTTGGGCTGGATCCAGCTTGTGCTGTGCCGCGAGGGTTCTGTGACGGGTCTGCTGATGTGATTTCAGGTGCTCTGAAGAAGGTGAGGCCTTCACCTTCAGGGGAGGCATAAATCTCGGCTCGGGCAGGGAGGGTGTTGTCGTCACTGACGGGAGCAATTGTGATTCTCAGCGCTGTTGGTTCCGTGCGTTCGCTCTCTGCCAGCCTGCAGCAAAACCCGTGTCAAGCACAAACAATGCTTTTCTGAGAGACCGACCCAACTTGTCTTTCGTTCATTTGCTTGCTTGCTTGCTCACTCATGCATTTGCTCGATTGTCCATTTGTCTGCCTGTTGCAATGTGTTGTACTGTGCATGTACAGCAATACAGTCTTGTTCAGCAGGCCCTGCATAATATGCATGCATGGGGCATACAGCTGTGGCCAGATTGATGCACCCAGGCACATCTTTGCTCTGTGAGGCAGTCACTGAGGAGCAATCAAACAGTCTGATCACGCATCCACCCTGTGGGCAGCCCGGTACAATACTTGGCTGCTCATTGAAAGTGACACCAAAAGGCGTAGTCTTTTCTTTTCTGATCTTTTCTTTCACGCAGCCACACAGGCTCACCTCAAGAAGGCAAGCAAGCCTAAGGGAGGTTCTGGGCAGCAGTCACTGACTTATGCACACTACCCAGCTGTGTGTAAGTCCATGCAGACATTTTGCATAAGAGAGCCAGGCCAACCTCAGGTCGTATTTGCAAGCCAAGTCAGCATAGAGCCTCCTGTCTTGCCGTTGACCCTCTAAGATTTTCTGGGACTTCTTCATTTCCTCATCCATGACCTGCCGCTCTTGTAACGCTTTGACCAGCAGTTCAGATGCTTCCTTCACGCTGGCTCTGTGGTCTGATTCAGCACACATAATAATAAAAATAAAAATGGATAATAAAAATAATACTAACAATAACAATAACAATAATAATAATAATTATAGTAATAATGATAATCACGCTTTCCAGCTCATGATGAGCTAGGTATGTGCGGGACAGGTCTTGTCTCTCCAAAGCAGTCTGTCTTGCGCATCTCTATAAGGTCTACCAATCCAGCAGGTTTGACAATCACGTAGTGCAAACATGATGATGATAATGATAGCACTAATGATCAAAATGCTTTCCAGCTTGTGATGGGCTAGGTACATGCAGGACAGCAAGCATAAACACAATCAGCTTCCTGCTGGTTTGCAAAATTTACTCCCTGTCATGGGCATGCATGTGTAAATAGTTTACATGCACATAGCATGCTTTCATTTGTGTAACAGACAGGCTGCCCTGATCCCAGCGTGCGTGCATGACTAAGGTTCATCATGACAATAAGCATGACCTCACATCAGTGACAGTACTTTGGCTGTGCATTACAAGATGCAATGGTAGGCGATCAGATGATACAGTCAGGGTATTGCCACCTGGCTAGCTGTATGCAGCTCATGCAGCCTTGGCAAGAAATACATCCACTGACATGGTGTGCAGAGAGTGCAACATGTCCAGGATAGCAGCTGAACATGTGAGCCTGAAAGGGCTCTCAGTGCTGGAAAACACAACACGCTAAGCGCTGGGCAGCCCGGTATAATACTGGATTACTCATTAAATTGACGCCAAAAGGCGTAGTCTTTTCTTTTCTTATCTTACCTTTGCTTGCAAGACAAGCAGATTGCAGGATGCTCCACAATGCAACAAAGCTGCTTTGAGACATGCAGCACCAGTAATGTCAAGAGGAAGAATGCTGACCTAAGGGAGTCTTTGCAATGTTGCGTCCATACTCATACTTGCTGACATACATGCCAAAGACCCACTCTAGCACCGCCCCAATGCTGTAGGGGTCCTGGCCCCGTTGAGTTCGATGGACATGACCACACGCAAACATGATGCGTGTCTGCAGCACAGCACCCAGTCAAGGACCAGACCTCCCTTGCATGTGCAGCAAACGCTGTCTAGCAATGGCAGCTTGCAATCTGCACCCGTATGACAAGGCAGAGTTGCTGGCCAGTCATGCTGTGGGTTTCTGACACAATAGCAGCTGCTGCAAGCACGCCTTTCTTACTCATGACGGGAGACAGTCTGGCCTGAAATGAGTCAGAACTCGGCCATTGTTACATGGATCAAGCTAAGAAAGGCTCACCTGAAGATGTGCAAGCCACAATGGGTTGACCGTTAGCTTCATACCATCCTTTGTCAGGACAAAGATGTCAACATCTCCAATGTCATCATCATCTGATGTGTGGTGTGCCTGACAGGCCAGCAGAAAAGCTCATTCAACAAACATTCACCCTGCCAGGCTGTAGGCAGTGAGCGTGCAGTTTGACAAGCATACATGAGCATGTCAAGCAGCATCACAGATGTACAAACGCTCCGGCAGACCAGCTCACAGCCTGCTGTGCATCCATTGTAAATTAAAGCATGCCCAGACCTGAAACAAGAATGGCAAGGCACATGTATACGCATACACACGTGTGGCAGGCTTGCAGGGAGCAAGACATGGGAGAGGCACCAACACAGCAGACACCACCTGACATGTCCACTGTACATTGCAAAAGCGACTCAGGCTACATCACGCAACACAGGTGTCTTGTATGAAAAACAAGAGCCGCAGAGGTTCAGGGGCACATGAACAGGTGACAAACCTTGAGCTGAGTGTCAATCTGCATCAGGACCTGGGCATGCCCTGAAGCAATGGCTTCCACCTTGTCTGTCATCCAGGCGCACAGCTTAGCAATCTCCTCTTCAGGTAGCTTGGATAAGTCCGCAAAGCACAAGTCTGTGTTGGTACTGCCCGGGCACAGCCCTTCATTCAGCATGTTGCATACATACTGGGCAGCAGGCTGCACAATGCTGTCATATCTGCAGCATCCCATGGACACTGACATGAGTGTTCTGCATCACTATATAAGATATATCTGCAATGCTGCCATGTACATGTTGTAAACAAGTGAGTGGGGGCCAAGAACAGGCAGCACAATGCTGCTGAGCTGCTTCCAGCTGCCATCCTGCTATCAATGGTGATACTTGTGTCGAGGTTCAGCACCTGCTGAGTGATCCACTATTGGCAGCTGATTGCACAAGGAGCAGGTCACTCTGAACAACAGTTTGCAAATGCTGCCTTGTGTGCAACAACAAAATCTTAAACAGTGCTGCAAAAGCTGGGCTATATCCAAACAGCAGCATAGTTGCTGGCCATGTAGATGCCTTATTGCGTGGTGATGCACACGCCAACTTACAAGCATATATCCTCTTCAGAAAGCGTTTCAAGAAGTTCCTTGATAAGTCCCAAGTAGGCCTGCTTGATCCGCATGGATTCCTGCTCTTCCTGTTGTGAGGGGGCAAGGTAGTAGCTTCTCGCCCTCCGCTCAGCCTCTAATGAAGCTGAGTCATCTGCTAGATCTCGAACTGCGCAGGTCAGCTGTTTAGAAAGTGCAGCCCTGCAAGCAAGCACAGTTGCTCTGACCAGCAATGCAAGACACCCTAGGTGACTGCACAATGGTGCACAGCGTTGCATCAAACGTCATGTGCACCCTGCAATCACTGTGTGTCAATGGTGGGACTGCAACTGCTGCAAGACAGGAAGGTTGCATAGAGCGCAGGTTTAGCTGCAATGGCAAGTACACAACATTGTAGCCTGCATGTCTTCAGCAGCATGCCTCAAACTTGGCAGCAGCTTGCATGGGGAGATACTCACATACGCTCAGTGAGGTGTTTCAGGGCTGCCTGTTCCTGTGGTGTGCCTTTGGCCTTGGGCAACCCTGAACGTAGTGCTGCAGGGATATGCTTGTCCTTCACGTATTCCCTGCGGCACTCAAACGCTGCTTGGGGACCTGATTGCCTGTACTCATTCCCTGCTTATGCCATGAAACCCATACACGCCACCTCCACACTGCTTATGCCATGAAACCCGTACATGCCAACTCCACACTGCTTATGCCATGAAACCCATACATGCCAACTCCACGCTGCTTATGCCATGAAATCCATACATGCCAAGTCCATGCTTATGCTGCCAAGCACTCAACAGGATGGCAAGCCAGTGTGATTGAGTGGCCACAGCATATAATACCAGTCATTGGACCAGGAACAACTCTCTCACCAGAAGGAGTGCACGCTGTGGAAGGCAGGGCTCTTGGGGTCCCACTGCCACTGGTTCCAAGTATTGTTTGCAGCCAATCGCTTCAGACCGTCTGCAAGCCGTTCATCAGGGCACTTTGACAGCTTGTGCTTCTCAACCACCCAACCACAATCCTTTCCGGAGCAGCCTGGCCCGCAGCCAAGCCTCGCCTCCGCTCGCATTATTCTCTGCTGCTCCTCAAGCATTTCTGCACATGCAATCAGCATACATGAGCACAACACTTGTTGCTGATCATCAACTTTCACTCTGTCTGTGACCTCTGTTTGTGACCTCTGTTTGTGACCTGAGCAGCAATGTGACCAAGATGCACATCAGCATGTTGTGTGACCATTGTTACTATCTGCGGCATATATTCTTTGCAGGATTCAACAGGTTGCAGAGTGGATTTACCCTCGGCATCCCTTTCAAGCTTCCTTGTGACAATCACAGCTTGTGCTTTGACCTCCTTGGTGCTGAACGTCATCAGCTCTATCCGCTCTTCATGAGAGAGTTGTTTCCAAAAGGGCTCTACTCTTCTCAACCTGTCCACAGCTGACATCTCCTCCAGCTCATCCTGCAATGCCAAGCGCCAAGTTGAAGTCATCTGTGCAGCAATCAGCGTAGCCATCCTTGGTACAGAAGCTCCAGATTGGGACAGTGATAGCTGTCACAATGCTTGTTGGATGCAAGCCAGATGTGCAATGCAGACTGGGTGACATATTATCTTGTTATTCTGTTTACCCAGGAGCATTTTCCAGCACTGGATTCAGGACAAATGTTTGTTTTCACAGACTTGGCAAATGGATGACCTCCGCTGTTGGGAGCAAACAAGGGCGCAGATCTAATATTGTACATGCTGGTCACGCTACCTGGGTCGGCTCGTGAGGCCGTCTTTGAAATGAAACCCCTGAGCGCTGCTTTCTTGGAGCTGGCATGTCGTTAACAGGTCTGCTTGCCCAGGCTGCTGAATGGGAGCTTTACCGCTTGACTCCTGATGTACACGATGACTGCACTACAACTTCAAGTCGAAGTGCGGCCTGCAGAGCTAATGACAAGTGTGAAGGCTGCTCGCTGTGCAGATGTGTCGCTTGTGAGCGTTCATACCGAATTGATGAACCTGCTTGTTAATTTGACGTACCAGTGAAGAATTGGAGGAACCTGAGGGTGATTATGTGAAGCGTGTGTGAAGCGTGAAAGCTTTAGTTGGCTGTGCACGCTGATCACTTTCAGTGATCACGTGTAGCGCTGCCGAATTTGTCCTCGTGAGAAATGCCGGAAAGCTTGCTAAATTTCAGCAATGCCGAACACACAGTAGGACAGGAGGTCCGTTGAAGTAGTGAGGGCGCGCGTGCTTTTGTTTTTACGCTTAGGGAGATCTCGTTCGTGCCGCAAAGCATCACCGACGTTTCGTCTTCAAATGACTGTTGATTGAACCTCGATGACGTGGTATGGAGCCTTGTTTGCGACCCTGCATTTCGTAAACTCCAGAGAGGCTGTACACTCGGGTTGCTGGCGGGATTGGCTGTGGCTGTTCGGCGTAAACAGCACCCCGAATGCTTGGCTGACAGCCTGCTTAGCGCACCTGCCGTGAGCGAATGAACAGATCATGATACTCATACTGCGAGCGACAAACATGAACAGCGCTGCCATTCTGGCTCTGTGGGCCGCACTCGTTGTTGTTGCCAGCAACTGCGGCGCATTGCGATTGCCAGATGTTGGGCACACTCTCTCCATGCCGTCCACGGCAATACCAGAGGCAAGGCTTGTTCATGAGTCACGGTCACACGCCATTTATAGCGTACTCATGCAAGTGTCTCTCGCCTTGCAGGGTTTTGCAGACTTCGCCAACTTTGGTGGTTGCCGTCTGCCAGACTCTGACTTTCTTGAGGGTACCTAACAGCTTATTTCGGTCTTGGTTTTTTTGGTTTGAAAACACGTGTAGCAAAACCATAACTGTGTCCCTGTCTGACAGGCGAACGAGTCATCAGTTCCAGGCCTCATGAGACCATGCCAGTCAGCAAACTGCCCAAGACATGGTTTTGGGGAAATGTAGATGGGGTCAACTATCTCACCAAGCTCAGAAACCAGCACATTCCCCAGTGAGGCTCATGTTGCTTGTGCACATTTGTGTCCATGCATGTGCCACCATCAGAATTTTGCAAGGCATAATTGGCATGAGGTCGCTGTAACATTTGCTGTATTGCAGGTACTGTGGATCCTGCTGGGCCTTTGGGACAACCAGTATGATGTCTGATCGTCTGCGCATCCAGACTCAACATCGCTTCCCTGAGCTGGTCTTGTCAGCTCAGGTGCTGCTGAACTGCGGAGGCGGAGGCACATGCCATGTAGGTTAATCCACCAGAACACATGTTATTTCACCAGTGCACTGGTGCAGCACACTCAAAAGACTGCTACAGTGTTACGTGGGACTGTTTGAATTGGCTCACTAAAGCATTGTAATCTCTGTCTCCCTATTTGACTACCAGCGAGATTGGGTACAATATCACAGTCTTGTGAATCCTGCTGTCACCATTCACAAGCAGACATACCAGGTCATCGCCACTATTGCTGTTGCTGACTTGCTTGAAAATTGACATGTTTGTGCAGGGAGGCAATCCATATGGTGTGTTCGAGTATGCAGCCAAGCATGGCATCCCAGATGAGACATGCCAGAACTATGAGGCAGATGACTTCGAGTGCAAGCCCTTCGGGGTGTGCGAGACATGCTCACCTGGCGACCCTCCCCTTGTATGTCCCTTCCGATCCTCCTGTGGGTGTGAAGTGCCCGCTGTTCATTGCTGATGTTGAGTCACACAGGTCATCCATGGGCGGTGCAAGCAGACTTGCTTCAGACAAAGCTGACATGCTGATGTACTCAATGCCCTGGCCTCTGAGGACTTTGTTGATGTTATCTTGCATTACGTGGAGCAGCTTGCCATCTCTGGGGTGATGCTGTGACACACTGTCTACAGTTTCTGACCTGCTAGCCTTGAAACTGCACTGAACAGAACTGCATTGCATGGAACGGTGCGTGTGGACTTACGCAATATCAGCGTCTCAGCAGTGACATATTTGTGTGCTTGTGGCTGCAGCCTCATTTGCCAGGAAGCTGCGCTGCAGTCAAGAAATACACCAAATATGGCGTTAGCGAGTATGGTCATGTCCATACTGGCCCAGACTTTGACGCAGATGGTATCAGGGTAAGCACTGCTGTCTGTTGCGACATCAGCCTCACACGCATTCCAGCCTATGAGCATGTCGTATAGCTTTGCTTATCTTCGCAGATGAGAGTGCTAAGTGGGAAGCGAACTATGAAACATTGCTTCTTTCTGCACTGTGATGTCTGCTTGCATAAGCAACACAGCTTTCATGTACCAAGACTCTCCCAACATCTTGGTTTGCACTGGACATGCTCTCAATGCATGATTGAGTGCATACCATTGCTGCATCCTTTTGTTGCTGCTGGTGCTAGTAACAACAGACATGATGTAATGTGTACCCTGTGACTGCAGATCACTCAGGCAGACAAGCTGAGGTCCGAGATCCATGCTCGAGGTCCCATCTCCTGTGGGATTGATGTCACGGAAAAGTTTTATGCCTACTCTGGTGGGATCTTTGAGGAGGAGGTGGCCTTCCCCATGGCCAACCATGAGATTAGCATTGTGGGGTGGGGAGAGCAGGAGGGCCACCAGTAAGCCCCTTTGCCCCTGCCCTGCCTATGGCCGCTTTGTCATTGCAGTCCTGCTTTGTGCTTATGCTGTCGAATTTGTTTGATCGTGTATATACATGACATGTCATACAAGCTATCATATAGTAAAATGGATATACACATCATGTAATGCATCAAATATATTCAGTATGTATGTGCATCAAGTACGTGAGCAGATGTCCCTCCATCTTAAAGGAGTTGACTGATACACACACATATATATGTGTGTGTGTGTATATATATATGTGTACATTGCATCGTCAGCATGTGCAGGTTGCGCTGCAAAGCAGTGAAGTCTGGTTATGCCTCGTCCTGCTGTCAGACCTGCCTGAATGGCTCGTGGCTCTCCTGCTATGTTTGCCAAGCAAACCTTATATGTCTTTCTGAATTCCTAAGCTTGACCTACCAGCGTCATTTCCTGACAGAGTGCGAATATTGAGCAGGTACTGGATTGGGCGAAACAGCTGGGGAACCTACTGGGGTGAAGACGGCCTGTTCAGGATCAGCATGCACAAGAACAACCTGGGGATCATGGACACCTGCAGCTGGGCTACCCCCACCGTAGAAGAAGAGGTGGAGCCCCCCACCCCTGAGGAAAGCCCCATCAAGGCGGAGGGTACCTACTTGCTGGATACCTCGGTGCAAGAAGGCACCTACCACAGCTACCACCACGGCTGCCTGCAGCGTGCTGAAGGTTTGTCCCTGCTGTGTATGATGCTTCATTGAGAAATAGTTCCTTCTGTGGTATGTGTATGATCCACCGTTGCTGGTGTTGCCTACCGTGTAGGATGCATTGGAGAGACCATGTATGCTGCATTGATGAGAGCAATAGCCCCGTCAATGACTGATTGCAGCAAGTGCTAGTGTGTTTTGGGAGCATGCAGCTCTGCTTGATCAGCTCAAGCTGAGATCACAAAGTAGTCACCCCATTGCTGGAGCCACTGTGTGCTTTGTACAAAAGGCATGCTGCCAGACAAAGTGAGCAATGGTGACCTGTATTTGCTTGTTTGCTGCTTGGGCATGCAAGCAATCCAGGTCACAACAGAGAGGTGCGGGCTGTGTTGCTGCCACCTGCAAATATCAACTCATCAACGGCCTGCAGAAAGTTCCTCTGTTGTGCACTACCAGCAGCTGCATGCCAGTCACTCACCTAGCACAATGCATCTTTGTCTGTTGTGCTGCCTCACACATATGTCTCCAGGGATGCCATACCAAAGGAGTATGACATCCGCAACCTGAACTACCAGCAGTTGCATGCCAGTCACTCACCTAGCATGATGCATCTTTGTCTGTTATGCTGCAGGCCCAAAGAAGAGCGTGGCCAAGAGCCCTCTGCCTCACACGTATGTCTCCAGGGATGCCTTACCAAAGGAGTATGACATCCGCAACCTGAATGGCATCAGCTATGCCAGCATTGACCGCAACCAGCACATCCCCCAGTACTGCGGCTCCTGCTGGGCCCAGGGCTCATCTTCTGCCCTGTCAGACCGGCTTGCCCTGCTCACAAACAACCTTTTCCCTGAAGTGGATCTTGCGCCTCAGGTACAGATGGATATCTTAGTAGTCTATTGTTACCGTGAATGCTTGGTCCTTGGTGGCCTGACAGCAGCACCTGTCTGTCCTGTATCAAGCTTTCACTTCATTCATGCATGCATGCATTCATTCATTCATTCATTCATGCATGCATGCATTCATTCATGCATGCATTCATTCATTCACTCACTCATTCGATTTTACGGTCTTTGGGCCAACCATGACCATTGGACCAGCGTTGAGGTGAGTGTCTACATCTACTGCGTCTGGTGATGTCAAGGTCATGGCGTCAAAATCCCTGTCTGTTGATGTAGGTTTTGGTGGACTGTGTGAAGGCCAATGGGACCAATGGCTGCAATGGAGGTGACCCTACTGCAGCCTACTCATACATACTGGACAATGGCATCCCTGATGAGACTTGCTCCAACTATGAGGTAGGCTCACCCACCTAGGGAGAAGTTGTAGCCTTGCTTTGCTGTACTGAAACCTCTATGTCAGCACTGGTCTCACTGCTAATGCGCTCAACCTACAGTGCAGTATAACGCTGCCTGCCATGAAGTGTGTCAATGTAGAATCCAAGTAGTCTATATATGTGCTGCTTTGTAAATGGTCAGGTCCAGCATGCTATATGCGTCTTGCATGCACCAAGTCTAGTGTGCATCAGCTAACCTATGGATACTCAATCAAAGCGTGACTCGTGAGTCAGCTGGCTTCAGACAGCACGGTGCTATGGCTGGATGTGTATTGCACTGCAGCTCTCGTGCACATAGTTAGCGTCATCAGTTGTGTGTGCAGGCTCTGGACAGGACCTGCTCTGCTGAGCACACCTGCAAGAGCTGCAACTGGGCAGGCTGCTGGCCCATCAAAGAGGGGGCCTACAAGAACTACCACATCGAGGAGCATGGTGCGCCCTTTCTTGCTTTTAATACACTGATTGCAAGTCGTTTCCGCTTTGCTTGCTTATACGCACCTGGTGTATGCTCCAGCATGCTCCAGGTCATGTAACTGCTCCTACTAAGGCTGCCATACTGGTGGTAACAGAATCACACCACCAGGGCAGGTGACATGACTTGCGGACATTGGTGACAATGCGTCTTGACATTTTTCAATGAGCACAGACCTTGCCGTATCATGCAGCTCATGACAGCCTCGCATGGCTTTGTGCTTGACTGGACGTAAGAAGTCCCAGGCATTTCACCGGGCTCTTCAGCAAGCCCTCAAGAATTTGCATCTGGGTTTCATCTGGGCGATCAGGTTTGATGATGTGGTTGGTCCTGCAGGCCAAGTGAATGGGGAGGAAGCTATGATGGCAGAGATTGCTACCCGTGGTCCCATTGCATGTGGCATCTGCGTGACTCCACAGTTTGAGGCCTATGCCGGTGGCATCTACAAGGACACACAGGAGTGCACAACAGAAATGCATGTCATCGCTGTTGAGGGCTATGGAGAGGAGAATGGCACTCCCTACTGGCTGGGCAGGAACAGGTGGGCAGTGACAGTAATGTGTTTTGAACATCGTAAAGTTGGCCGAGCTCCTTTGCAAGATCCCAAACAAAGCTCAAGCAGGCACTAGGCTCTGGGATGTTGTGTGATTTATGCAAATCCAGGTAGTCTGTGCTGTTGGGGAGTTGAGTGCAGGCTGTGCTTCAAACCATTGTCATAACAGCTGCACACATGATACGCTTGCCAACAACAATGGCAGCATGATGTTGGCAAGCATTTTTTGGTGCACTTCCTTGGCTTTTTAAGCAGTCTCTGTGGTAACTGGTGCCCCAAAAGCACATCCACTTGCTTGTCAATCTAGACAATTCACATTCGTATCCAGAGCCGCACATGCTGCTCTGTTTCATTGTTGACCGACTTCTGCGTTTGGCTGCGCAGTTGGGGTACATACTGGGGTGAGCATGGGTGGTTCAAGATTGTGCGAGACCAGCCCGGGGATTTGGGCATTCAGCTGAACTGTGACTGGGCTGTGCCAGTCCACCCAGACCCTCCCAGGCTGCCTGAAGCTCAGTCTGCACCTAGCACCAGCATTGCATAAGTGCTATTTCTTTGAAAGTCAAGGCAGCAGAATCTCTGCTTTGGCTTGGAGGTAGCAGATGGGTCTTTACATTTGACATGGCAATGTGGTGGGTGTATGCCTGGCAATGACCTTGTTTCTCACCTTGGTACAAGGAAGGGTGCTGAGTAATTTGGATGCTGACATCAGGACTGTGGACTATTCATTTGTAGCAGCGCTCATTGCCTCAAGCACCACGTAGTGCATGTGTAATGTTCACATGCAGGTTTTTACAAACATGCATGCTGTAGGATGTGTATCCCAGCACGTTACCAGCTGAGGTTTTTCATAAGACAAGTGTTGAACACTATTTTCTTTGGTAGGCCAAGTGACTTTACTCTTGGGTGTACCTAGGGTATGTACTTCCAGGAAATGTTGCCTTGTACAATATGTATCTGTACATCAGTGCATTCTTATAGGCGCAATCCTCATTTCATATGGTCTAACTTGTTTGATCGGATGACCATTCTTTGTAATGACTCATAGACATGCAGATGATCCTGTTGCAACATTACAAATGCTGAGGACAGCTGCAGTGCTGCATGCAACTCTGCGATGCGGAACGCAGCAGGCACCTTATCGACTCACAACCTACAGCATCACGCCAACGGCTGATGGGTCGCAGAAGTCATTGCTGGGATGCGCCAAAGCCGCAGGTAGAAAAAGCCACCCTGATGCCATGTTGTTCTTTCCTTTGAAGGTATGGGCCTCTTACCTATTGCTATGCATAGCGTTGCAACAGCCCGCAGCCCGTGCAAGCCAATGGGAGACGGTACACGAGACCAGCAGCAACGTGTGGGGCGGCAGGAGAACTCCACCTGTCAGGTAAAGCTTTGTGAGATCAAGTCACTCGGCTAAGCGGATGACCGCAGATGATGCAGAGCTGAGCAGATCTCCAACGATAATGGCGCACGAGTGTTGAAGTTGCGGTGTGTGCAGGTTCAGCCACGCAGCAGTTGTACTGAATGATCAAGTTGTGATCACGCACGGTTTCTTCTATGATGTGGAAGCTAGGGCTGCTCAATGGCTATCAGACACGTGGTCAATGTCCACCCAGAGTCCCTACACATGGCACAAGCTGCACAGTAGGTGCAGCATACATCTTGCAACCTGCGTTATATGGGTCAGTCATCTGCAGTCTGCTTCTGCAAGCAAATCACGAAACTTCTGCAGATGGTGTGGCAGCAGCTGCCGCACAAACATCTTACAGTAAGAAAGTCACTCCAGCAGCACCTTGCGGCAGATATGGAGCCACAGCAGTGGTGTACAATCAGCAGCTGTGGCTGTTTGGAGGCACTGATGGCGGCTTCAGTAAAAAGCACACAAGCAAAAGCAAATCAGGCAAGATACCCAATAGCATGCTTACCATGCCAAGCTAAATATCCTGAGCAAGTCAATGATGACTGCTCAATGTTGATGCCATTTGGCATTGTTGACAATGCTGACACAACGCTTTGATGCCATCACACAGGATCCGACATGGACGAGGTGTACATGTATGACCCTGAGAAACACTCCTGGACATTCATGAATGCAAGAGGCAAGAAGCCAACCCCACGCTACCTCCACAGCGCTGTGGTTGTGGATAATGCCATGCTGGTCTTTGGTGGCACTGAAAAGACTGCTGGAGATGTTTGGAGCTTCAGCTTCAAGAAGCTCTCTTGGACCAGGCTGTCACATGTAAGCTTGCTGAGCCATGGTTTCATCATCATGCAACAAATGAATGCATAATGCATCTGCGTTGAAGTGCCCCACTGCATAGGCTTGATGAGTCATGCTGGGAAGGTCAATGTACATGTGCAAGTCAATCATGCCTCAAGGCAACAGTGCCAAGCCTGGAGCAGCCTATGCTGGAGAAATTTGTGCTGAAGCATTCTGTTGTAGACAACATCTACACCTGTCTTACACTGTGCATGGGGTGTCCAGTTCACATTTTTGAGAAGTCATGGCATGCCCTGCCATATGCATTCAGTGCACTTCTTGACTTTTACTCCACACTCAAATGCACAGCTGTCTCTGAAATGGCGATATTGGCATGTTGACAGCTGATATGCTCTGTGTTATGCAGCCAGTGGCACTGTCCAAGGGAGGACCTGGCAGCATGTATGCACACTGTGCATTTGCAGCTGCAGATGGCACCGGCTTCATAGTGCACGGTGGACGACATGTGGATGGTGACCTGTCAGACGTCATGTGGTACTTTGATATGCACAAGCGCTTGTGGCACAAGCTGCCTGTTCATGTGATGCATCATTCAAATCCAGCTCCACGCTTTTTCCATGCCATGACAGCGGTACCGTTGGTGAGGCAGAAGGGAGGAAAGTCTGGCACTACAAAAGGCGCAACAGCAGCACTCATTGTTGGAGGGTCAATACGGTCACCTGTGTTGTTGTGCTCAACAGAGAGCTGGTTGCTCATTGTTGATCCCCACACTAACGATCAGATATGGAAGCGCTTGCCTGACTTGCCATATGGTTTTCACTACCATCAGGTGGTGGTTCACCAGGAGGCTGCCTACATTACAGGTGGTCACCTTTGTTCTGAGGTGAAACAGCATACAAATTTGCCACATCTTTATCTGAATCATGTATTGAGGTTAGATTTGAGCTTCTGGCTGGATGAAACCATATCTGATAGTCACCATAAGGCTGCAACAGGCTGGACCTCTCATGATCTCTGACGCTTCCTGCACCCTCACAGGGTTCCAATTCCTTTCCTGCCAGCTTCACATCATGCCATACATAGTCTAATTTGATAACGAGTCGACTTCTACACTTCATTGCAAACTGAAAGAGGTTGCCAAATTGCATCAAGCTCATTGCAACTTGTTGCGGGCGTGGTTCTTTCTGTGATTGGACCTCATTGTGCACTGCCTTGCCAACATGCAGCTGGACAAAGTTGTCTTCCAACAGCGTCTTTAACAGTGCAGGCATGAGAGCCATTGACCTGACATGCTTGCTGCTAGCACCTATAGCTGCCGGTTTCTTGATGACCTACACCAGCATCACCACAGCAATTGTGGCCATTGCTGCCTGGAATCTGGCAGCCTGGGCACCAGAATGCTACATGCTGGTCTGTGCGCAGCGTGCCTCTCTGTTGCTTAGGTCTGCAGGTTGGCAAATGTTCCGTGAATGCTGCAAGGCCTAAGCTTATAGCGTGTGGACCTCTTGCAATGTGCTGAAAGCTGCATCAGCAAGCTGATGAAGCGCCATGGTCATGACTGAAAATTGCAGTGGTGTTGCTCATGCATGATGTGTCATACTCTGTACCATGCATATAAACGGAATACATACATAATTGTGAAGTGCTCAACACCTGATGTTACTGCTGGCATCTGACTGCGGGCTCCATTGTTACTCAGCAACTCACCATGTGTAGGTTTTAAGCACTGCATATCACTGTTGTTGGCTGCTGTTGTGCCCAACATGTCACATTTGTTGCATGTGTGTCCTGTCACTCACAGCCGGCATGTCTTGACATCAGACACCCCAGCATGACCCAGAAACACCCTGCAGCTCAAAGGCTGACTTGGAGCTTTGTTGTTGCCCAGGACACCTAGACAGCCCAATATCAAAGCGGAGACCACTCATGCAAGCAGTCTTCTGCTTCGTCTCAGAGAGGGAGGCTGGGGCATATACTTCCAGCAGAGGCTGTGGCCTGCAGCCCTTGCCCTTGCCCTACTGTACCTGACAGTGCTGTCCCTGGGACTGCTGATGACCGCCTACCTGAAGTGGCAGGGCATGAGCGAAGCAGAGCTCAGTCTGTATCGCGGAGCAGGAGCTGTTTCTGGCTTGTTATCCACTGTTGTGTTTCCCACCATTCACAAACAAACAGGTGCCTCTGCAGTGCTACGATATTGCCCTACACTGCTAACGCGCAATGGCATGGTTGCATGAACCGCTAGATGTTGTAACAGCATCCAGCATCTTTTTTACAACACTGCTGGCTGCCAGCTTTGTGCTGCACTCCAGGTTCCAGAAGCATCTCCTGCCTGCTTCAATTGTAGTTGACACCCTCAATGTTGCACAGCACGCATACCTTGCAAGGTCCTGCCTCGCAGCGTTTGTTGTGCGCTGGAATGGTGAATGAATGGTGGCCCCCAAACCACGCTTGCAGGTCGGGCCCTGAGACTCAGCGACTGTGTCATCCAGAGCTCTGTCAGCACAGCAGCATTTTGGTCATCATTAAACAGACTGCTCACAATCACTAGGCACAAAGTCATCAGCAGCAGCCTGCAAGTTGCAGTGTACTTCTGACGCAGGGCTAAAAGCAACTGGGGTGCTAGGCATCTGGTGGCAGGTAAAGTCGATAAATTGTTTTGACCTGGCTCTGCGCAATGAGTTGATTTGTGCAGCAAGTGTGTGTAGAGCCAACAAGTAACGCTTGCACAGTCACGATCACGCCTGTGCTTAGGCCTTTCTCTGGCTGGTGAATGTGATGCACAGGGGCAAACTCTTGATGCCTGGCTGCCAACACTCCTGATGCTGGCCGTTGTGGTTTATTTCGAAGCAGTCTTTAGCACAACCGTGATCGCGTGATCAGGTGTGCCACGCACAACTCGCCAGCCTCATGAGCTGGCTGGTTGTGCTCGTACCTGCCCTGTGCCTTCTATCGCAGAGTACTGCGACAAAGTGGGAAGCAATCCATAAGACTACCAAGGATCTTTGGGGTGGCAAAAACCGCCACTCGATCCGGTATCTCACGACTGCGCAAGCATTTTGCTTCATCCTGAGCTTTACCTTGCTTGCTTTTGCTTTGCCTAGCAGACTGATGAGAGAACCGAGCTGAGTTCAAAACATGCACGTTTGCAGGTACAGTCACTGTGTAAGTGTCTTCGAGGATCAACTTGTGATCACTCATGGCTACTTCTACAATACTGAAGTCAAGGGCCCCCAGTGGCTGTCAGACACATGGCTGATGTCTCTCCAAAGCCCTTTTGCAATGAACCAGATCCACAGTAAGGGCATGGCCTTTGGTTGCTGAACAAAAATGTTGAACTTGCGCGTACCTGACAGGCCGCCTAGTAGAGCTGCCTTGTGTATTGCAGAGGGCGTAACAGATACTGCAGCAGCATCTACATACAGCAAGAAACAAACACCTCCTGTGCCCTCCGGCAGGTATGGCTCAACGTCAGTAGCTTACAAGAATCAACTGTGGATGTTTGCTGGCACTGATGGTGGCTACAGTAAGCACGGCAATGGTGGGTACGAACTAGGTAAGTCAATGCCAGACACTCAAGGTCAGCTTTGTTCTGCCCTCAACTTCTTTCACAATGCGCAGTTCTGAGGTGCCTACAGGTTATGACATGGACGAGCTCTACATGTTTGACATAAAAAGCCATTCATGGGAGTTTGTGCTGCCAAAGGGGCAGAGGCCAGCTGCAAGGTACTTACACTCAGCAGTTGTTGTTGGAGACTCCATGGTCATCTTTGGTGGCAATGACAAAGCTAGCGGTGACGTGTGGAGCTTCAACTTTGCAACACGCAGATGGAAGCTGCTGTCAAAGGTACAACCCTTTGTTGCTTACCTTGCCATGACATTATCTTGTGCATCGCAGATCACTTGACTGCTACAGGTAGATTTAGATTTAGAACATAGAGTAAGTGTCTGAGGATATCAGATTGCTCTGCTGCAGTGCATGTTTGCAATGAGCAAAAACTTGTTGCAAAATCTTGTGCAAAGACGGCATCTAATGAACATGAAGCTAGATAGAAGTGACGACCTGCTATGACAGCAAGCTGAGAAGCAGCAAAACCCTGTGGTCGTCCTGCTGATCAGGCTGTACATTTGCAAAGCTGAACATTTGCAAAGCTGTACATTTGCAAAGCTGAACAATATCCAGACGCATGACACCAGTACAGCTGCTGCATCAAATGCAGGTTGTTGCCCGTTGTATTCTCATTAATTCAGTGATTCCTGACATTCACTGTAACTGTGCAGGTTGTTCCAATGAACAAAGGCGGCCCAGGCAGCATCTTTGCTCACTCTGCAGTTGCCACTGCTGATGACAGCGGATTTCTTGTTTTTGGAGGTCAATACGTAGATGACAACCTGATTGATGACATCTGGTACTTCAACATTGACAAGCGTAAGTGGCGCAAAATGGCAGTTTCTGGACCAAAGAACAGCAAACCTGCTCCTAGATCCTTCCAAGAAATGGCAGCTGTGCCTTGGCATGGTCATGTACACTCAGAATCTGGCAACATCACAAAGGTTGGTGAGCAGGCCACAGTGGCGGTGTTCACTGGAGGCTCTACACGATCACCTTTGCTGCTTTGCACTGCTGAGACCTGGCTAATGATTGTGAACCCCCATACCAGGCAGCAGGTATGGGAGAGGCTTCCAGACTTGCCGTATGGGATCTACTATCATAAGGTGGTGGTGCATGACAATTTTGCATATGTCACTGGTGGCCACTTGTGCTCTGAAACCAAAGGCGACATGCCAAACTACTACTTGAATCATGTACTGCGGCTGGACCTGTCACCATGGCTAGATGACAGGACCTCCAGCATGCAGAAGCAGCATCATAGGATCGAATTGAAACATGCAGCTTGATGTGCTATGTATTTGCGCGTAGTCTGTCAAGTAGTCTTCCTTTTTGACATGAAGCCTGATGTTGCAAGGCTATGCTGATATGGCCAAACAATGAAAAATGACAGGAAATGGACCATTTGCGATCAGCAAACATCGTTCATGCAATTCAATCCACACTTGTGGCCACTGCACGCAAGTCGCATGGCAGTGTTCCACAATGGTTGCAGGCTGACTGGCTGTGAGACTAGCACAACTTGCATTCATGCAACAGCATCATGCATGAGCCTATAGTACTTGGGACTGGTTTGGCAACTGTTCAGCTCAGGGAAAGCCAATAGAGACACTCAGCCGAGACGAAGGCGGCTTGCCAGTGGCCAGCTGCCTCAGCAACTGCAGCTGCACCTGTGAGTCCACCTGCAGCTGCCCGTAATGACAACAAATCGCACTCTGCCCTAACTCTTACACCCACTGTGTGACACCAAGCTCAGGAGTCAGCAACCCAGCAATTGCTGATGCAACTTTTGCCTAAGTTAGCAGTCTGCCCCTTAATGGGTAATGACCATGTGGCATTGCTCAAGTCTGCAAGCAACAGGCCAGAAAAGAAATGAAGATTTTGCCCTTTTCACCGATCATGACTGGAGCGTCCTGAGGCGGCAGCCAAGAGCTGCAACAGGACACTGTGCACGCTCCAGACTCTGCAGTCATCAAGCTTTGACGCAATGTGTTGTCTGCATTTGACGCAAGAGCCTAGGCCTCAGCGCCTGCAGGTACTATCAGTTGACACACCTGGGCTTGCTGTTTTGACATCTCAGTCATAATTGAGTTTCTTGGCAGGTAGGGGAAAACTCATTCGACCTGTACTTATTTGATGTCTTACCGAGGCCTGCAGTGCTGCTTCTGCAATGATCTCCTTGTCCTTTTGAAACAAGACTTGTGCATCACACACCTTGCATTTGCTATGCCATGTGACTGTTACAGTTTATGTTCATTCGGCCCAGCTAAAGACACCAACAAGACTGGACACATGTGCACTTTCAGGCATGCTGCATGCTAATCATGCCATGTTTCGGTGCGCAGATCTATCACAGCATTTGTAGCGCATGTGTCGGTTGTGTTACATGTCACAAAACGCCAGCTTTGGCATCAAACTGCAATTTCTACCCTGTGCACCTGAGTGATTTCAACCTGCACAGTGGACTCCAGAAACAATGGCATGTCTGCACAGCATACACTGGGCAAACTAAGCTGTCATCATGTTGTACATGGACTATCTCGTCATATCAACATCAATGTGACTTCACACCGACTGCAAATCCTCTGCTGCTTGCTGACTTGGCTTCAACCTGTGACCTGTCACTGCAAGCCTGCGCGGATCCCTGTTGCAACATGGGTGCAAGATGCTGTCCCTGTTGCAATGACCTGCCATGCACCCTGCCTGCTTCACTGGTCAACCTGTTTCAGCATTAAAGCAACCTGTTGACCTGCATTCTCTGCATACATGAAGCAACCATCCGCAATGCTTGCAATTGGACCAAGCACCTCAAAGGACACCTGCTTCCACCACAAGCATCTGTGACACAGAAGGCTGTGGCAAGACAACACATTGACAATCAGCAAGCAGCATCTCAGCATGTGTAACTGAGTTAGGAGCGCCTGTTGGCTTGCAGCACATTGTTGCCTGTATAATCTGCAGCTTGAGTCAGCAATAGATCAAGGCTGAAGTCAGCACTGAATACCTGCAGGTGCATGGCCTAGTACAGAAGGTCAGTAGCGCTGCTGGGGAGGACCAGGAAACTGGCTAGAACCACCATAGGAGGGCGCTGCACCACCATTGTATGATGCAGAGGGGGGCCCTGGCAGACTGCCATTAGGTGCACCTCCTGGTGGACCAGTATCCCTTTCAGCATTCCAGGAGGCAATGCGAGCTCTTCTCTCTGCACTGCTTTCTCTGCCTCCTCTTCTTGGACCCCTCTCGAAGTCCCTGTGACAAATAGACAGGACTATCAATTGTGCGCAATACTGCTTGCTGCGTGTTCTGTTGAACACACTGCTGTGTTGCACAAGCTGCTGTGTTGAACACATTGCATTAAATACTGCAGAAGCTAGCCGTTGCTGCCTGCCTACAAACTCTAGGCTGCTGTAAACTTGCCAACGCAGAAAACATACTATGCAGCAGAGTTTGAGAGCAGTAAGCCTGACCCAATGGCCATGCAGAGCTGAACATGTCCATGCATACACTCCCAACAAGAGCCGATGCCCCCTCACGGGGTTGGGCCATTGTCTCAGCAGGAGTTGCTGGCACCCATCGGGGAAGCCTTGTACATTAGGCCTATCACGACTAAAAAATTATATGCATACACTCCCAGCAGGGGCAAATGTATGTAACTGCGTGCAGCATCAGTGAGCAAAGCTGTCTTGCCTGCCGCGCCTGTCGCCACCAGGGCTGCGGTCACGCCGCTGGTTTCGGAAGTCATCTCTGCCGCCAGGACGCGGGCCACCCCTACCCCTGTCATCCCTCCTGTCGTCCTCAACCCTTTCCTTGCGCTTGTACCGCCCAAACAGGGCCTTCCGCAAGTCTCTGTACACAGCACATCCATATCAGAGAGGACTGACAGTGATGTGGATTCATGCCAGTGGTCTGATTCAAGTGCTGTGTGTGTTTGAAGGCAAGCTGCAAGCAGTTGTGCGTGAGCAGGTGCAAACGTCACATTGCTTGGGAAACACACCTGCTGATAGGCCGCAAATGCATGAAGTTACAGTAGCCTCCTCGAGTGCATGTGTTTTCCTCGTATTGTCTGCATGTTGCTTCACGGAAATCTGTCACAGGACTAAACTCAATTTGTATAGGTCTGCCGCCATAGAATCGTCCTTGTAGCCCTTGCAGCGCTGCTGCTGCTCCCTCTTCATCTGAGAACTTGACATACACGCTGCCAACCATATGATCTGCTAGATTATCACACACATTCAGATTTTCTATCTCGCCAAATTTGGCAAGCTCCTCAAAAATGTCCTCGTAGAAGTCCTGCAGTGAGGAATAGAGCCGTCAGTCACTTGCACCTGCAAACATTGTACTCACAGCAGAAACAGTGCCTTGAAGGATGTTGCGCACCTCAAAGTGTTCCTGACTTTGCCGTGCATCAATTGGCATAGGAAGACCATCTGGACCAGGAGGAGCATTCAAAGCTGGATTCTGGTACATGTTTTGCAGTAGTAGGGTCTGACTGATGGTTGGCTTGTTGTGCAGCCGGGAACAGCGGTCACCATGTCGGCATGCTCTGCAGAAGATGCCGATGTCAGTATTGAGCCAGCAAACATACCCGACAGGCTGTGTGTCTGGAGGCAAGCTGCTAAAAGAGGTGACGATCTTGCTCTCACCCAATCTTGAAGTAAAAGGGGCAATTGACACGATCCTTTTCTGTCCCAAAGATGGAAGCCAAATGTTCTGCCATGGCTGAGCTTTACGGGAGCCTAAACTGCCCGGACTATATCTGGATCTACGAATTGCTCGCCACCCCCTTGAGTCTATTCGGTGTTCGCGGAATAAGTCGCTGAACGCAACAACTATCTTTCAGAATGCTGCGCAGCAAACCTGCCGCAGACGCACGTAGTTCAACGGAGGTGCAGACATCGAAGGCGCTGATCTTGCATTAGGTTGAGTAGGTTACCGCTGAGGGTTTCTAGAAGCTATAAGAAAACGTTGCGAGGAAAGACACATAGAAATGGCTAGTAGTTAAGTCCCATGTTTTGTCAATTGATGTACATTTACACAGATCCATTCACTTCTTCTCGCTTGCTTGCTATTGCAATATTGGGAAGTCGGCTTCGAAGTCAGACTAGTTGATCTGAAAGCTGCTTGACAATGCAGCAAGGGCAACAAAACTTTTGTAAAGTTCCAGAGGTGTTGTGCTTGCTTTTTCCAATGCAGCACATGATCGACAGCTTGGTCTCCTAATATCTGGCAGCATTCCAGCAACACAATAAACAGCAAAAGTATGGTCAATGTCATGCGTTTTGAACACGCCATCTCTCATTTGTTGGTTGCAACTCACATCTGAAGCTGACAAGCTGCAATCAGATGCAATAACCATGACAGACTGCCACGACAACTTCTCTGACTGAGTTCAAATGTATGAAAAATGTCATCAGTCTGTGACGATCTGAGGAGGGCGCATGTCAGTAGTTGCAGGTCCTGCCAGCTGCTTGCCCTTCTTGTCAAAACATGACCCATGACATGGGCAATCCCACTCCTTCTCCACAGGGTTCCACTGCAACAAAAGCATGGCATTCTTCAACAGCATCAACAATGTATTGTATGCACTTCACACGATATTGCAAGCAAGCCTGTGGAAGCTTCATCAGCAAGTTTGTACAGACCAATGAGCTTTGCTGAGAACAGATGAAGGGCATGATTGGCAAAAGAGTTAGATTTTGCAAAGCTGATGAACATGTTTGCAGCATATTGGTCATCAGCGGTAGCGATCAAAGCAGCTTTTGCACTTCCTGCCTTGCAAATAGCATGTCATTCTGTTGGTTGCCCAAAAGCAAAGGAGGGGCCTGTGCAGCACTGACATCAAAGAAAGACAGCCCTCAAGTCATTTCACCTGTAGTTGGCAGCCCAGGTGAGGGCAGAGGGCGGAAAAGCTGTCAACTTTGCCCTTGGAGTCCTTGTAGACTGCCTCCTTGTAGCCCTTGTTGGGAGACCTTTGCAGGATAGCACCACTGTCTGCTGGAATGTCGCTGATGTCTGGGCTCTTCCCTTGGGGCGTCAGCAGTGTCACAAAGCTCTGCATTGCATTCCTTCATTACATTCAAATTAAACAACACTCACAACAATGTGCTCAAACAACATGTGGAGCACGCCCCAATGGCCAACCCAGCAGAATAGCTGTCTGTGATGTTGGCAGATGACACTGTTTGTACTTGTGCTTGGAACTTACTGCGTGAAGAAATGGTCAAGCATCAACAGTTCCAGCAATGCTGTACCTGACTATGTGGCTATTTGGGCCAAAGTTTACAATTGTCTTCGTGAAACTTGCATGTTGTGATAAATGTTTGGCATGTTTTGGAATGAAGCAAGCAAACCCTGAACTGCTTGCGTCGCATCTGTGGCATTTCCTTGCGTGACCATGTGCCAAATGTGGACATACTGAACAGGTGCAACACCCTGTCTGTGGAGTCTCAGCTGCAAGGCAAAAGACTCAGATGGCTAGG
>JAABUP010000865.1_pt1 | contig 64864 bp, 97 predicted proteins | sample 5559201 | NCBI WGS metagenome assembly JAABUP01 (sample SAMN10711887, study PRJNA513373) | rock metagenome | isolation source: Antarctica rocks | place: Antarctica
TGCTGAACATGCGCAGGGTCTTCATGGACAGGTCAGCGTACGTGTCCACCATGTCAATCCTGACAATGTCACCAAACTGCTGCATCTCAGCCTTCAGTTTCACCTCATCTGGGTCATCTTTCTGTTCGCTGCACCCAATACAGCACATGATCAGAATCATCATTCTGAATGCTGGTGCATGGTTTGAATGCCTATGGGCAGCAAGTCCGTGACATCAAAGAAATGCTGATGGGCAGCATGTCAATGACTTCAAGTGAAGCACTCCTGAAAGGCGGCTGAGTCTGATCAGCATGGAAGAGGCGTGTCATGTCTGATCCCTGACAAGCTGCATATCAGCAAAGTGCTTTGATGGCTGTGTTTGAACTGGATGGTCAGGCAGCTATTTGAACACCAGTCTTGTACTAGTGTAGCCATGAGAAAAGCTGTGGAACTCAGTCTGCCAGACCTTGCTCAGCTCAGTGTGGAGAAACACCTCAGGCAGATTAGTAACACAGACATGCCCCGGTGACTGACCGAGACACATGCATGTGCATCCAGCTTAGAGGTGTTGAGCACTGCAGGCAAGCTGTTGCTGACAAAAACATTGCCAATCAGGCTGGATTGTGCTGAGGTGTGTCAGCTTACCTGTAGCCAATGACAAATCTGATGACGATGCCTCTTTCCTCCTCCAGTCTCTTGAGGTCCTTGCCCATGGGAACCCACGTCCGTCTCAGGTTATCTCTGCGCAACCGGGCTCCCATACCCTGCAACAGGTGATGCAATCACTCACCCTCTGTAATCACACATGAAAGGGTGTGCTGACAATGGACTGACATGGGACTTGTTGTGAGCGTGGACCATGCAGCGTATGGTGTATGACAGTGTTGCCCGCCAGCAATCAAGCTTGTCATCTGGTTTGAGACAAAGTGCTAACATTGTTGAAGCTGCTGTGCATGATCACGACTAGACACACTGCTCGTGACAGACGACACCAGCAGCGGTAAGGCAGCCTGGCATCAGCGATGTTCTGCGTGTCATCACACTTACGTACCACAACTTGCAACAGACTTGCAGCCAGCTTGCAACAGCTGCACAAAGAGCTGGGAAACGCTGTCATTCCAGTCATTCTTGTAGATGGCATGTGCGATGTCCAATAAAGCCAGCATGATGCTTCTGTTCAGCATTGATTGATGAGTATGCAGATCTATGCTCTGGCTGGACATACAAGCAAGACAGCACTTACAGTGTTGATGCCCAAGACAGCCAGCTTCCTGGTTGTATTTGCAGCGTCTTCAGGGAAGCTGACAATGTCCTCCCCTTTGATGGCGTTCTTCCAAGGCTGCCTGGTGTGCAACTCATCCCACAGGGCTGAGATCTGAGCATTTCTGACGCGAATGATGTTGTCTTTGCGTTTCAAGGCCTCTTCTAGGCCAGGCTCTGATGCTGTCTCCAGGAATGCCAGGGGGCTCTGGTTCAGCTCCTGCTTGGAGGTGCTGTGGGGATTGCTGACAAAGGCTCGGATCTGCAGGCACACAGCACAATGTCTCGTCCTGAGCTTGACCTGATGCTGTGGTAGTACTAATTTGTGCGATGTGCTGTTTCTCAATACCAATACAATATGCAATGACTCTGCAAGATTATTGCATGCTGCTGCAAAGACTTGCGTTTGGCATATATGAGTGGATCAGGCGTATAACAATGGCTCGACCCTCAACTGTAAAAGCTCCATCAGGATGCACACACCAAATCAGGCAAGCACCACATCAGGCGCGCACCATATCATGCAAGCAGTCTATGACATCTGTATCACAATTGCATCAGCAAAACGGCAGCTGCATCCAGGCAAGGCTGTCCCAGCACACAGTAGCGGGTGCTGCTTGATGGAGCATGTGACAAGAGAAGACTGAAGAGAGCGAAAGGTAAGAGACGCTGAAACTAGGGTTTTAATGGATAGATGTCTAGATTGTGGCACCACCAGCATGGAAGTGGTGGCAGAAACGGACCTCATGACGGCCCTGCTGCAGCTCAGGCAGTTTGAGAGTGAAGCCCACCCCTTGCTGAGCAGGCTGCTGCATGTCACCTGCCATGTCCATGTCAATCTCACACAGCCGGTGAATGATATGGTGGGGTGTGTCACCAGACGCTGCCGCCTCTCCTATCCTGACACCGTCAACATACAACACCACCTGCGATGCGAACCACGCCCTTGAGCACCCGTGCCACCACCAAAGACTGTTGGACAGACCATACGTGCTGGTCAAGCGTCATCATTAGAGCTTGTAAGTTGTATCATGTACAGTCAGCAAGCTTGCATCATCCTGTGTGTACACAAAATACTGCAGCCATAACTGGATGCGTGTGCAATGCACATTCTGCTGAGCACTAGAGCATTGATGCAGCTTCACATAAGCCACAACTACAGGCGTCAAGGTCTATATGTGACGCTGCCAAGGTGTGCAGGAACAAGATGACTAACATGATGTGCTAAGGTAGAGTACAGTAACAAACAGAAGCAAACAAGCCGCTTATGCTGGCAAGATCAACCTGGTCTGGTGCAACAATCTGGATGCTGACATACATACCTGCAGGGGCTTTTCTAGCTGCCCTCTCAGACAGGCCCAACCTGATACAGTACCAGCTTCAACACTATCAATCTGACCAAGCAACCGCTCATCCCACTCTTGAGTAGGCAGATCACTCTCAATCTTGGGGCCTGTTAGGGGTGGTGCCCGCGGCCCCCCAGATGGAGTGGACCGTACGCTATAATATAGAACATCATCACTACCTCTGCAATCATCACATAAGGCATGCAACGCTTTTCATGATTGGACAATGAGTGGAAATTGAACCATTGCCTCTGCAAAGATCACTCGAAGCGTCACTGAAGGCATGCATTGAGCGAGTGTATGATACGAAGCATCATGAATACACATGCAAGCAACACATGAGACATACATCAGACACTGTGTCTTCAGGTGACAAGGCAACCAATGCATGCAAATTGATCAGCTACTCACTGGACTGTTCGTATGTCTGCATTTGTGCTGTCACCATTACTGTCTGTTAGAGGAAGCAGGCCAGAACCACGACCAACTGAAAGTTTTCGAGATTGCTGAACAAGCTGCAGCTCCGTTTGCTGCAATCATCACAGGCGCTGTGAACACAACGCACAAGAGTAAGGTTTGTGGGGACATGATGGCCGAGCAGATTCTTACCAGGTAGTGCAGCTCCCTTGTGGTATTCCACAGCCTGCAGTGAGCAGGTGAGCATTCTACTCAGTACTACAGACGTCAACCAGCTTGATGTGCATGCATACATGGCGTATCAACTGTGTCTCACCTGCCGGCTACGTATAAGCACGCAAGAGAACTTGCCAGCACAAAAAGCATGCCTCCTACTGAGGTCCTGGGGCCGGCCATGCTGAAGCGAGAGCTCAGCGAGGCGCCCCAAGAGCAGGTCAATATCGGCTCTTGCCCGACTCAACACCCGCGACAGCACAGGACTCGACAACGCTTTATCGGCCCCGAAGCAAATCAATCGTTCTGTCGTGCCTCGAGCGCGACGTGCTGTGGGCGGACTGTTGCAGGTCTGAGCGTACGAACAAACAAGATCCTCAAGGAATGAGCGAGAGGCAGCGCGCCCTTGGCGCAAGGCGAAGTGTCAGATCGGCAAAGTGTGCTACAAGCGCCAAAGCGAAGGCTCGGTCCAGCTGGAGGTGTCTCACAGAGATTTAAACGGCCAAAACGGAATATTTTGCCCTCGCCAGCCGCCCTCCGCCCTGGATTGAGACGTTCGGCAAGGCCTTGTAGATCCTGCCCTCAGCCCTGCACTTGCTGGCGTTACACAATATCGGCCTAGACATTATTCTGAAGAGCTTACTTGCACCAAAATTACGCTGTTACTTCTTGCATCGTCTTCCGACCTTGCTCACAGGTTTCAACGGTCGCGTAGCCATCCCGAGGGCGGCTTATGTACAGAGGTCAACCTTTAGCTGATCGGCTCCGTGCTGTAATCCCGTGTCCTCTGCTGTCCCGTAGCGACGGACACTTTTTATTATGGCCAAACACAGTCGTGATAGTCGGAGTCGCAGCAGGAGTCGAAGCCGTAGCAATAGCAAAAGCAGGTTCGTTCCTGGACACAATCCAGATAATCCACCATAGCCTCATTCTGCGCATCTAAAACTGACGCTGCACGTTGCAGGAGCAGAGGTCGGTATCGATCAGAGTCACCTGCTCGCAAACGAAATTCCAAAAGGCGCGCTAGTTTGTGTCATGACGCTGCATTATGATGCGTTTATACACTTGTACACGCCCTTTCATTATGGTGCTGCTTGCAGGCAGTACAGGCGCAAGTCCCCAGCTGATGTACAAGCCAACAGGTCATCCCACTTAAGCCAATTTGACTGTCGTACATAATGGCTATGCTGCGGAGCGCTGACTCCTGAGTTGTGTATGCTGTGCAGATTTGTGTCACTACACATTTGCATCATCAGCAACATCCTCTTTAGGGGTCAGCTCAAATCTGAAAGTATGTGCAGGCAGTTGGCACAGCAAAAAGCAGCACAGCGCACTCAAGAAGAAGAAGCAGCTGCCCTCAGAGTGACTGAGATTATCAAGGCCAAGGTAGAGGAGGTCATGGCTTCAGAGGCTACACAGCAGAGAATTCAGCGCCGCCTTAAAGAGGAGCGTGCGTCACTAGAAGACAAGGTCAACTGCTGGTCCTGCATGGGGGCTCTGGTGTTGCTGCAGTGGAATAAACTGTGTGAAACATCATGCCTACTTCAACATGCATTTCACGTTTCCTTCTGTGCACATTTCACATGCATCCCTCAACGTCCTCAGGACTCGCAACCATGGCATGCGTGCACACTACCAGCCTGACAGTTGAGTGTTGGAAGTGTGCTTTTGCACTGCAGATGACAAAGCAATTGGAGAACGAAAAAGAGAAATTGATAGAAAAGAAGCGGCAAGAGCAAGAAGAGCGACAACGTAAGCAGCTGGAGCTTGAGAGGATTCTGGAGGACAACAGGCGCTTGGTGAGAGCACTGTGCCTTGTGTGAATACAAGTCAACCTCTACATAAATGATGAACATTGATATTGCCAGTTTGTCCAAACACCTGAGCATGTGCAGCTTTGCAAAGGCGTGTTTCCTGTCAAGTGCAATCTGTGCTATGCTGTGCTCCTGGCTACTTGCTCCAGCTTTCCTGCACATATCAGGCATGAATCTGCCTGCTTCTGGCTGTCTGTAGGTGGAAGATGCACAGAAGAAAGCTGCAGCAGACAAAGAACAAAGGGAAACAGCAAGGTAGGACTGACTCACTCATGCTTTTGGAAGAGATAGCACAGTCCTGCTGAGTTCCATTGTGCTTGGCTCTAACTTGTCAGTCTGTCAATCCCCATTGTTCACACATGCCCCCAAGTTATTGCAGCACCCAGAGAAAGCCAATTCAACATCCTTTGCCAAGTTGACACAGACCTGGTCCTTATTTGTACACACGATGGCAGGTTCCTTATCTTTGAGCAATTCAGGTGCACAGACACCAAAAGCCCATGCAGGCAGAGATTGTAGTACTTGCAGGTACAATGAAGCCCCTCAAGAGGATGCGCGGCCTAGGCCAATGGTGGGCATCTGCGTTCTTGCTGTCATTGCAACAAGCGGCATTGACTCGTTGCCACGTATGTCGGGCATTTGCATGTCAACAAAGATCTTATGTGAGGTTGGCAAAGCAGAAGAGTACCTGCCATCATGCAGCATGCATACTTGTGCACCTCATTGTCAGCATTATGCAGCATGCATGCTTCCGTAACTACTTGTCAGCATCATGCAGCTTGACCAGGGTGAAATCTGTTTCAAGCTGTACCATGCTGACTGGCTCATGTACAGCATGTTCTGATGCATGCAGGGCATCAAGGTGGTGGTAGATTGACGCCATCTGTTCAGACAGCTGTCACGCTCAAAGCAGGTCTGCAGTTTCCAGCTTTAGTGATTTATGGTGATTGCGTTTTGCAAGTTTCCATGCGTCCCAGCAATGGCTCACGGATTGCTTAGTGCAATCTGTGTATGCTGTTTCATGAGCCTGGTATAATGCTTGCAGCAGACATGCAAGCAATGCAGGATGAGGCCGTCAAATGTCAGGGCCTGACAGGAAAAGAGGCCATTCGAGTTGAAGCTATCGAGAAGCATGCTTGTCTCAATTTGCAGCAAGGTCTTCCGAATGCGACATGATGCAAAGCTGTGAACAACATGTGGACATTGTCTAGGCTTCTCAATCATCAGCCCAGTCTGCTTTGAAGCGTCTTCAGAGCCCTAAATGTAGCCTGCAGGTCTTCCAATACTGCTTGCAGATTTGACACCACTATGGTCCAATTCTGACTGATGCTCGCTTAAAATCTTGTGGCAGCCTTGCACAACAGTGGACAAGAAGACAGCATGCATGTACCATGTGCTCTATTATGTCAGGACCTATGGTTCAAACTTCGGGCCGATATCTCAGGAGGCTCCCATTGACGGTCATCATCTGATTGCCAAAAGGCGCAGAAAGTCTTTTCACCGTATGTCACACTGTTGCGGTTGCCATCCAACATAAGAGTACTCTTCACCTGTATCTGCAAAGGTGTCATGAGACACAGGTGATAATTCGGCTTAAGCAAATTGCCTTGCCTTGTGGTAGAAACTACTTGCAATTATTTTGCATATCATGTTCAATTGCCTGTATTGCGCCAGCTGCAGCATGGTCACCGGCCTTCAAGGTGCCAGCTACCTCCCCTCCTACTCATTCAGGGGACTGGTTCCATGATGCGCGAGTGGCAAGTTCGCGGCATCAAACTGCTAGCAGATGCGCAATGGAATCCACTAAGCACCAAGCACAGAATGAACCATTTGCTGAAGTAAGGATTCTGGCTGCGTTGTAGCACTTCACTCATGACAGGTGGCTGCCAGAGTTCTGCAGTGCAGTACTGCAGTGAGTCTTGGCACAGCGCTTTCAGCTTTTTGAAGAGCGACGACTTTCAAGTCGGTTGTTTCGACCATTTCTCTTTTGACTCGGTGACTATTCGCAGTCCGGCAGGGTCGCTGCTCAGTTTCACTGGTGCGGGACGCAAGCTGCACGGCATCTGCACGCAAGCAAACAGGCCAAGGTAGCTCAGAGCAAACAGGTTCAGGGAATTGATCCTACCTGCCAGGGGTAATGTGCCAGGCGTGGCACCGGTCTGAGGCCAAAGACACGGTTGTGTGACGCGCAAAGCAGTCGTGATTCGCCATAGAGACTGCTGACTTGCTAGACCTATATCGGAGGCAACCGCCTCCAGCATGGACTCTGATGATGCGGATAAACCCAGCACAAGCGACTTTGCTGGTGTTCGGCATGACTTCAGGCCCGAAGACTTCACAAACCACGTCGTGATTGGTCGGGGCAAGTAGGTTATCCATACTCAGTATAGATCGTGTAACAATGCCGCTGGTCTACCATAGTTGAAAGTATGGTGGCATGGTGTTGTCTTGTAAACTTGTGTCCGTCGTCTCCTGCGCACAAAGCAGCATCTACTGGAGCTAGTGCTGTCCTGTCATGCTATTTCAGGTAGTGACCAGTGTTTGCTGCAAATCGCATAGATGCATAATTGCCAAGCTGTGCAGTGAGCGTCACGGAAGCAGCTTAGCCTTGAAAGCAAACATGTGGAGTGGTAAAAGTGCTCTGCAAACAGCATAGCTGCAGCTAACTGTTTGCAATGCATATGATCCCAGATGAAACAGGAGAAGCAAAACCAAGTAGCGTCGCACTGTATCAACTCATTGTGGTGCTTTCCTGCTTTCCAGGGACAGCACTATCTATTCAGCCACCTGCAGCAAGCTGAAGAGTCAGCAAGTTGCCATCAAGATGTACAACAAAGCCAAGCTCTCCCCTTCCAAAATGCGAGCAATTAAGCGAGAAGCTGCCATGATGATCTACATGACCCGCAAGAGGTCAGACCATGCCAGAAGCTCATCTGCACGCTGACATCCCAAATCTCCATCCCAGCATTTGTATCCAAAAACAGTCTATATGCATTTGAGAGAGCACCACATGTGCTGCTTTTACATGTTGCAGTAGTGCACACAAGCACCACGGCAGGCATGAATGCGTCTGACAGCAGCAAGCATCCGCACGAGGCTTGCACATCTGAGCCAGAGCATTGATTGTCAGCAGCCCAGACCCTGCATTTGGTTCTGCAATCAGGCTGGGCTTGTCTGAAACAAAATATGCTGCCAAATGTAGCAGATACGAATCAGTACATTTGCTGGATCAGGCGCCACTTTCCAAAAATACAGCCCTTGGCTTGACCTGGACAGACACGAACTTCAACAAAATGCGTGGCTGCAGGGTTCCATTGATAACCACATTTCTGGCCGCCTTTCAAGATAGCAAGCAAATCTACATAGTCATGGAGCATTGTGCTGGTGGGGATTTGCTAGAGCAGCTGCTGAAAGAGGGCAGGGCCATGACAGAGCAGCGAGTGGCCCTGGAAGTTGCCCTGCCAATCCTAACATCCTTGTCACATATACACCAGCTGCGGATCATTCATAGGTAACAGGTCCTTGGTTTAGCGCTAGCTAATGCCTTGTGCCAGATCTCGTGCATTGCATGGCGCATGAGCAGCACTGCAGCGTGCAGCGCGTAGTGCAGACCAGGAATAAATGTCCATGTGTGCATGTGTGACATGTGCTATGTGACGGCCATCGCAACATTCAGTTTATACTCTTTGACACACCAGGCTGTAACCCCTTGACAGATGCCTCACACAAGCAAATCGCTGCAAAGGGCGGAGGCAACCAGTTACCCCAACCACTTTCTGCAATGGCCAGACTCAGTTTCAGACGCTAGCCTGCTTGTGGTCAAAGGCAGCAATGCTTACTCTGAAGTCAGTCAGCACTATGCTGTCAAGAATCTCACACAGCATCATCCCAAACACAAGATCTACCTTGGAGTCGTGCTCCACCTGCTGCCATTGTTGCCGAGATCCATGGCAAGGCAAAGTAGTGGTTGGTTTGTCACGCCACCAACCACTACTGCAGCTCAGACACCATATCCATCTCCAATTTCCACTCGCTGCTGTGAGCCCTCCCCACATGTACTTTGCTCGTCGCAGCAGGTTGAAAGATGTTTCCAAGTGCAGGGATATCCAGCTGGACAACATTTTCATCGGCAGTTATGGGCGCATGAAGCTGTGAGGCTATGGGGTGGCCCATATGTACTCTGCTTGTTGCAGCAGGCTGAGAAATACATGCAAGTGCAGGGATATCAAGCTGGAAAACATTTTCATTGGCGGTGATGGGCGCGTGAAGCTGGGAGACTTTGGGCTGACCATGAGCATGAAGCAAGAGGTGGCCATCAGCCCTGTTGGCACTGTGGAGTATATGGCGCCAGAGGTATAGCTCCCAAAGCTGCGCATGCTGTTGACTGTCCGCAAGCATGTGACAGAAAAAAGAATGCTGAGCAAGCGCACATCATTGCTGAGCAGGACACGGCTGTCCTGGATCCTGTATGGCCCAGCTGAGGTGACATGCATCATGATCTGCAACCCGTTAGCTGTGCTGGCAGTGGTGTCTGGTGCCTTTTCTTGATATGATCTGGGAGTTTGATTCTGCTTTGACCCAAAAAGCTCACTGATGACATATCTGTCAAGCACCGCTCACCTTGTATGGAAGGCTGCAATTGCCCAGAGTCCTTTACAGCATGCACAGAAAATAGAGCTTGCCTGTCATGGCCCCCAATGCAGGTGGAACAGGTTGTGGTTCTTAAAGGCACGAGATAAGCAGAATGCACTCCAGCAACCAAGTGCTCAGCACAGCAATGTCTAAAGCGTTGGGCCATGCCACTGAACTAGTGCGGATGTTCTGACAGGTGGTTGAGCTGCCGCCTGTAGAGCTTGTGAGCAATGGCACGATTGCTGCTCAGGACATCAAGGCCTGTGATGAGAAGGTCGACATATGGGCTTTAGGGGTGACCCTGTTTGAGCTGCTGACTGGTAGGCTTGCTTCTTTCCTGAGCAATGTTGAGGATGCTTGTACAGGGCAGACCCCAGTCATTCTCGCTAATGTGTTAAGTATGCATTACTGAGATTGTTGTATGCGTGCAATGAAGGCATCTTTGCACAATTTGGGACTTGAGTAGCACCTTGCCCTAGCTTCTGTATACAAACCAAAGCAGGCTGTACGTTCAGCTGTTTCAGCATGTGAACAATTGCAAATACACATTGACCGGCAAGATCAAGGATTAGTTGCTATGTAATTTGCCTTTCTCCTCAGAATTGATAGCAAACGCTGACAGTCAGAGTGCATCTCTCTGTACAATGCTGTGGAATGTGCAGAACAGCAGGAGCAGGCTCACAGTATCCCACAATTACTTGCAGGTCAGCTTCCCTTCGAGGGTGCAGACAAACCAGCAATCAAGGCAGCTATTTTGAGAGGAAACATGAAACCACTTCCGGCCAATCTCAAGCCCGAGTGTGTTTCGTTTATGAGCTTGATGCTGGCGCGTGACCCCCGAGACCGAGCGTCCGCTCATGACCTGCTGCAGCACCCGTTCATCAGAATGTACGCAGTACCCGCTAGGGCGCACTCAGGCAGCCTGCCCACCTCCAAGCCAAGCATGTCTCGCGGTGGCTCTAGAGAAACCACTGTGGCTGAGCTGAAGGGTGTGCACAGGAAGTCATCCAGCAACGCGAGCCAGGGGGCAACGACTCAGTCATTGCCGCTGTCTTTCAGTCTAAGACACAACGAACTTGCAGACCCAACTATCCCTGAAAGGATGGTGCTTAAGGTAAATTGTCAGCATATGCATCTGTACTCTGTGCGCGCTCAATGCAGCATCCCTGACACTGTCAGCCTTTGATGGCTTGCTCAGCTTCTCACAGTACCCATCATTTGCAGGTGGAGGCGTGCTCACATGACTCAACAGACAGCTTAATCAGGGCTCAGCATGCAGCATTGTTAGAATATGGGGACGCTATGTCATCCAGCAACAGCATGACATGCCCAACACCGAGGCAATCACAAGACAGTCCTCGCAACTCAAGCTCGCTTGCTAGAGGGAAGTCCAAGAGCCCACTGCAGCTTGAGACACGTTCATGGTCTGCAAGCCAAATGCGCAGCATGAATGCTGACAGAAGAGTTGAGGAGATTGCGTCTCCCAATTTCCTAAAGAAGGTGGCTGTGATTTTCAAGAGCATGTTGACTAAGCCCACTCTGGATGATGAGGCTTCTGCAGCAGCCAGCTGACAAGGCAACCCATTGCAATCAAATCTTTACAACTCTGTTGTTGCTTCCAGAGCACCTTTTGTGCAGGTCAGTAGGTAGTGTGGCATCGAGGTCTATAGCCCCAGGCAGCTGTGAGCTTGTACTATTCCTGCTTGGGACCACAGCTGTTACCAGGCACTAGTCTTTAGACAGAGATACACATAACCTACCCTACAACCTGCCTGTGCGTTTCTACCTTGTTCCAATGTAGTGCTGTTGATGACAGCATGTTTGGTTTGTTCAAGATGGCAAGTAAGAGGGACATAGGGTAGAATAGAGACCGTGAAGTTCACATTGTTGTGTCTAGGTCTGAAGCCATGCACAAATACCGGGGCTCATAAGGGCTGTCCAGTCCAAGTCACACAAGGTTGCATCCTTGTTGCAGGATGATGTCTGCTTACACATCCTGTTCCACACTTCTTCTGCGTCATTTACAGCTACAGCTATCAACTGCAGACTACATGCTCATTACTATCCATTAATAGCTGGAGCTTTTTAAGTCCTGTTGTCCCAGGCCTGCATGACTGCAATGTGCAGCTTGAGTGAGTGTGCTGCCACCTTGTGGCTGTTGCTAAGACCTCGACTCAGCGCCTGAATGAACTCCTGCCATTTGCTTCTGCAATTTGCACTGAGGCCTCCTGTGCCTGCAAGTAACACCACACAGTCACAAGTTGTGCATGCATGATTTGCTGCAGAAGCCTCAGACTGATGGGCTGCTATTCCCGTCTGCATGCAAGGGCAGCTTTAGTCATGCAATGCAGCATACAGGTCCAGGACACATTGTCCAGCACCATTCATGGAGAGCATTGAACGCTTTATAGCATGGCTGCAGGACATGCCACAGGTACACATAGATAGACTGTCTCCAATTTTAATTTGGATATGCTCACAACATTGCATACATAGCCGATGCACAGCAAGTGCACATTCACCAGACAACAGCTGGAAGCGTTCAGCTTGACAGACTGATCCAGTGTACATCTGGATCCCTGCATGGGGTAAATTCAGAGTAATGCTAGCACAGTTTCCAGTAGTGCACAATTGGATGACATGCATGAAAATCAGCATGCTGAACAGGAGTACTGACCAGTCTCTTTGGCTTGCTTGATGTGTGGCCACAGCAGCAGGTCGGCAGTCTTGATGCAGGTTTCCAACTCCCAAAGGCTGAAGAAGTTCTCGCCATGCTCACCTTGACAGGCCTTTGCCACTGCTGCACCGCCAGCCTGAAGGCACATGCCACTACAGTCTTGCCTTTGTCTAAATTCCAGATGCATTTGCGTGTCGTGACAGGCTAACCGAATGGCAAAGTATGTCAGTCAATTTCTGTGTCTGGACTGTGTGATGATGTGTGGTTTAATGTGCTGCATAGAGTAATGTTGCACGCACAGCAAACTGACAGCTTTGTGCAAGAGCAGCAGTGTAGACAGACCAACACGCAATGTGTCGTGTGAGCTGAAAGGGCAAACAGACAGACACAGCTGGTGCGCTATCATAGCCAAGCTTGGGCTTACTCACCAATCAATCAAACAATGTACATTTCTTGTCTTTAGAACTCAGCAGAGGAGTCAACAAACAATGAGTGAGGCATGAGGCATGTGAGGGACTCTGCATGCAAAACAGCAGATCTGAAGTCGCCCATGATTCTGGCAGCGTCAGTGTGTCAGCTGCTGACGTGATAAGACCAAAGCGCCAATGTGAAGGTTGATAAGGGGCTGACCTGAAACCAGGAGCACTTGGCAATGACCTCTTCAGCATTGATGAGCGAGTCTGCACTGGCTGCACAGCTTTGCTGATCTGACATGCTGCCCTGCACGGTGAAGAAAAGAGCATGAGCTCAATGTGGTCCAGTCCACACTAGGTTGCTGCACACAGGCTGTTGGCACCTTCTTGATGTGCTGTGTGATGCACATGCAAAGTGATGGCCCATCCATCTTGAGTTTCCTGAATTTATTCTTCTTCACTGGCCAGGGCAACATGACACCCAGGCATGTTACAATTGACTAGACGTTGTCTGAAATGAACGATAGAGAACAATTGCTGAGGGTGCCTTTGCCAGTTTCCCAGAACAAGACCAGCACCAGATGGGCCAAAATGGGGCATGCACCTGCCAAGGTGAATTGTCAGGCCATCTTTTTAACAAGTGCACAACACTGTTAGAAAAACTGACAATGCACCAAGATGTCGGTGTGTCATTCACGCAACCTGAGAAGAACGGCAGAACAGAAACAGATGGCATGGTTGGACCAAATGAGGTGGGAATGTAAATGTGGGAGAGGTGGGAATGTAAATGTGGGAGAGGTGAGTCTGACCTTGGCAGGCATCTGGCACAGGCCTTGCAGCAGCTTTGCAGCAGCGGCTTGCTGCAGGGCAAAGCCCCGTGAGGAGTGGAAAGGCAGCTGCTTGAGGGCAGCCAGATGCGCCCTGTGACTTGGGCCCACCCCTATCAACTGCCCTGCCAAGCTGTCAATGCTGTGGCCCCAGTCTTTGCCTTGGAATGCGTCCAGAAGAGAATCGAGTGCGACCTGTTAGCACACAACCAATGCTGACATGCTCATGTTACCATGCTGAACACGGATACTTGGGCTACAAATGGCACCAGTCTCTGCAGAGCAGATAATAAGGTGTGCCTCCGAGAAAGTACAGTAGACACAGCCCATTAACATTCTGTGGTACAGCAACACATGGCCATACAGGTGCCTTACAGCAAAGCATGGCATGAAACAGACACAAAACGAGCAACCAGGCTTTGCCAATCAGTGCATTGTGAACACATGTCCTTGAGTCAACTCCTCCAGGGCAGGAACACATCTGAGTTGACCTGTGTCAGTGAACAAGGTGGAAAGAGTCACCTGGATCTCAACAGCCAACAACTGACCGGTGGGATCTAGCCTCAAGCCAAGCAGCATCAACAGCAGCTCCTGCAGGCCTGCACTTCCCAGAGTGCCTGCAGCTTTGCCCTGCAGACACAGCAAAGGTTGCACCTTCGTGACTGTTGCAAGGACGACGCAATCAACGAAGCAATGACACTGCTTGAGCTTGAGGACAAGGGTACACTTGACGCGTTATGCCCAAAGGTCAGGCTGAGGAGTAGTCTAGAGGCGTTGGCCTTGCATTTCAAGGAAACTAGATTAGTACTTAAGGGTCAGCAGGTCAAGAAGTGTCCTGCTTGCTCTTAGTACATCAACAATGGCTGCATGGCAAAACATGCTGCACAGCAAAGGGACACCAGAGAGGTATCTACACATTCAGCCATACATGATACAGTGGTCACCTGCTGCTGATATCTGCAGACAGCTGCAAAGGTACGCAGCAGCAGCTGCAGATGATACATAGTACCCTTGACCACAGCATGACTGTCAGGAGCCTTCAGCCCATCCTTGGCACTGCTGTGCTTGTCAGCAGCAGCCTTTGTGTCCAGTCCCAGTGCCCTGAGAGCTGTGACAAAGTCCTTGTCTGAGGGCACCGCCTCCAGGCTGGGCGGTTGGGGTGGGGCACTGTACAGGGATGACACTGCAGGCAACAGACCGTACAATGACAATGACATTGGGGGTGGAATATTGTGAATCATGACACAGCAGGAACATTAGGCGGACAGCAATCAAACAGACAAGTTGATAAGAGGGCAGAAGCCCATCATGCAATGGGCAGCGCATGCAACTGCAGACAATAGAAAGGCAGCCTAATTACAGCAAGCTGCAGAGCCAACAAAATGGATGTACATCAGTCCGTGCAGGTTGTTCTGGGGCATGCAATGGGCTTCAGCTTGACAAATTGCCCTGAACAGCTTGCAGTATAAGTTGCCATGTAACACCAACATCAGGACAATAACTCTGACAGATTGCCTGCCCGTGATGTTGCACATTAGAAGCATGAGGTCCAGCATCAGTGTCACGTGCTTCACTCATGTTGCAAAGCGCCCTCGAATTTTGACCTGTGGGAAGACGTGAGCGGCAGCCTAGCAGGGCCTCATACTGATGAGTGTCTCCCAACAGAGACATCATGGTCTTGAAAGCAGCGGTGGCCACCTGCAGACACCCATCACGCTGAAGCATGCCACACTTGACTGTGGCACTGGAGACTTGTAAAAGGGATGTGATGTTACATGTTGATGCCAAATGCAGGTTGTGAGAAGAGTTTCATTGAATGGCAGCTCAGGGCTTTCAGACCAAGTCTTGAGGCATGTACTCATCATGTGCTGTCTGAGTTGGAAAGCAGTGCAGCAGGGTAACGCCATACACAGCAACAGTAACAAGAGCCAGGCTTGCAATGCCACTGAAATGACAAGACACAACATCACATGCATGAAAGCGTCATACACAGCTTGATTGGCGTGGCACCTTATGACTCTTGCTGAGGGCCAGCAGTTGAAACAGATTTTGGACCAGGGCAGCTGAGCACTGCCTACTGCTTCTGCAAGCACAGAGGGCACGGTGAGGGTCAGCATGATGCCATTTTGGCATAACATTCCATGTACAACTGACTGTAATGCTGCATGTTGATGATGCACAGCTGCTGCACTGTTATAGAGAAAGCTTGACATCATGCTCAGCTCATTTTTTGCATGTACTTTACAGTGTTGGGCATGAGCACACATTGCCAATGTTGGTCTGGCTGGTTGCAGAGAGATGTGAGAGAGGCATACGTGAAGCAGTGACGCTGCAGCAGGCCGTTGAGTAGTAGGCTGCAGGGCACATCAACTTTGCTTGCAGCTGATGTGGAGAGGCTCTGCAGTTCTGCTGCACAGCCCTGAATCAGGTCTTCAGCTCCTTCAAATGTACACTGAGGTGGACTGCCCACCTGGAAATGCAACACAGCTGGCAGCACATGCTGACATTGTGCTGTATGACTGCTTTGTGCTCTCCATGGTCACTACAGCCTAAAAGAGACATGAGAGATTGGCTTGTGTTGTACCACCAAGGTAACAGGCATATATCCTGGGTTGACCTGTGGGCGTGCAGGTTTGTAGACAAGGCAACAGGCCATCACAAGGATCCTTTGAAGGACCAGTTTTGAAGAGCCTACTGTTGCTGGAAACAAGACTTGCTGCAGCACCACCGGCTCAGGATCGCCTTCCTCGGCTTGCAAAGCATTTGCTTGCTGCCGAGCAGTGACTGCCATCTGCTCTGCGGCCCCATCATCTTCTTCGCTGTCACTGACAGCGGTTGCTTGCATCTGCTGCACATTCCTCCTCCTCTTGGTCTTCTCATTCTTTGTTTTCAGCAGACCATCTATTCTCTTGTCAGCCTTCTTGAACCTAGTGCATACAACAACATGGGCAGTACAGCATACAGTCATGCGCCCTGGATTTGTATGCAGGCAAGCCAAAGTTGAGAGGCATACTCTGTGCTGATATTGATCAGTGCGGTGTTCAAATCTTCTTCGTCGTCTGAGAACCTCTGTACACCCTCAGGAGCAGCGATCCTCGAGCGCACGCTGTTGGGCTTCAGATTTTCATCGTCCAGCTGGCCAGCCAGGGTCTCAAGATTTGACTTACTCTTTTTCCTGCAAGCACAGGTGGTTCACTGCTTGATCAACATGTGCCAGCTGGACTATATACAGCTACAGGCAACACATCCAGGTAGGAGTACGTGCACGAGCTGACGCACTTTGATCCACCGACTTGCTCAGTTTTCCGCTTGCTCATTCTGTTCATATGCCTGTGCCGGAAAGCGACGAGCTTTATGCGCAAATACCCTTATGGGCGACAGCACTTTGAGTCATGCTAAAAAGCCGTTTCAGACGCCGCTTGCGGCACCTATCTTTGTTGAGAAGCGCAGCATTAGCGCAGCACCGGCATTCCTCTTCCCAGCATGCACAGCACTCATGCACTGACTCATGCATGCAGATCGGGCTAGACGTGCCAGTACAACACCTGTGGCGGACGTCGACGACTGCGTGGTTTGTGTCAGGTTTACATCTCGGCACCAATAGGCGTACACGTCGTACGTGTTGACGGGAGGTAATCAAAGTGTGTTCTTGTGCATGCTCACCGTTGGTGGGCATGCCAGCACAAACAAAGCTCATCAGCGTCGGCCGTGACAGATCATGATGCTTTGATGACGCAAAACTGTGCGCGCGGCCCTTCCCAGCAACGTCGCAGGTTGATACACGTCACACATGCAGCACGCCCTCCGCAAACCACCTCACCATGCCGTCCAAAGTCCCACACGCAGCTTCAAAAAGGCTCGGCAGCGGCCTTCGGCCCAATCAAACGAGCAGAATGGTCCCTCTAGGCCGTCACTGTCTCGCATCTGTCTAGGTATGTGTCAGCTGCTTCACTTGCAGATCAATACAGGCGTGCAATCAGAGGGCTGTGCTTTGTATAGGAACTATGTTCTTTGGGGCAGCAACTCAAGAAAATGCTGCCCACAGTTTGCTCAACCTGGCAGCTGAGAGGGGTGTGAACTGTTTTGACACAGCAGAGATGTACCCTGTGCCTCAGAGCGCAGTGCACCAGGGCCAGTCTGAGGTTGTATTTGGTAATTGGCTTCAGCACCAGCGCAGGCAAGCTGTGCTGCTCAGCATGACACTGCTCAACATGACTCTGCTCAACAGCAGTCACTTGACAAGTGTACGCCTACAAACTGCATTGTTCAGGCTGTCAAGCATCATACCATAACAATCCAATATACAGCTGGGTGAGAAAGCATGGCTCCCTGTCTCCCTGCGTCCACCACTGCTGCAAGGCATGTCACCTGCAAGTGCAGTGGCTTCAGGAAGTGCCTGCCCATCACGATCACTGCAGCGTCATAACTTTGCACAGGTGTTTGGTGGCATGCAGCTCATAGGAAAGCCCTCCGTATCTTTACTGCACAGTGTATAAGACATGTCATGTGTTCTGCCTGCAGGGAAGACATAGTAGTAGCTACCAAAGTAACAGGCCCAGCTCAGATGCCATGGATACGAGGAGGTCCTGCTTCTCTGAGTGCAAAAGACATTGTTGAAGCACTTGAAGGCAGCCTGAAGCGCTTACAAACAGACTACATTGATATCTACCAGCTGCATTGGCCAGACAGGTGTGTACACAAGTTGCTAGCAAACAACATAGCTCTACTACCTGCGCTACTAGTCGGGCCATAAAGAAGCAAATAGCAGTACTGCACCAGCCACGTTGCAAGGCTTTGCTGTCTGCCACATGACGCTTAGCCAGCAAAGGAAAGCAAAATCACACATGCTAAACATTGGTACTTCCTGTCTTTTGAGGTGGTATGCATGGGCTCTGGTCTGCTGGATAGCCTCAAACACATACCTGTTCAGTAACATCTGCTTAGGTTTTTGCTTGCAGAGGCCTAGCAACTGTGTATCCTTTCCATGTGCAGTGCCATTGCTGCATGATACAAAAAAAGCACACGCCTGCCCTGGAACTGTGATCGGCAGCTACATGTTACCTGATGTGTAGGTATGTACCTATGTTTGGAGAGGTGGATTTCAGACCTGAGAACGCATACAGCTCAGTTCCTATTGAAGAGCAGATGCAGGCCTTGAGCAGGGCGGTGACAGCTGGCAAAGTAAGACATATTGGCCTGAGCAATGAGACTGCCTGGGGTGTCACCCACTTCTGTCATCTAGGTACCTTGTAACATGATTGTCCTGCCTTTAGGGGATGCATGCTACCTGGCTGCAGCTCTGCTGGCATTGTGTAACAGGCACAGTAAGGTATCTTGCTGGGGACAGACTGCCTGTCAAGCTTTGCACTGTGCATTGAGCAAGATATGTTATACGCAACATTTAAACCTTACCAAATAAATCCACATGGCTTAGGCCATCCTTGCAAAACAAATGCGTACACATAAGCAATGTTCTAATTTTTTGAGGCGAGAGAAATTGTAGGTGCAGCGGTTTTGAGTCAGCCTGACAGGCTATGTGTGTGCAGGCAGGCTTGCTGGCCAGCCCCAAATTGCCTTCCTTCAAAACGCATACAGGTTTGTGGCCTGCGTACATTGCACACTCTGCATGCAGCAATTTGCTTGCTCATTTGGCAATGCTGGCTGTCAGGTTTGAGTCAGAACTGTTGATCCTGACCGTTGCAACACAGTGCCTGCGTGCGAGGGACCATTTGCAAGATGCATCAGGGACTCATTGCTTCTCAGCATGTGACACTTGCAACAGTCTGCCTTCTTGGGTGTCACAGGACAGTTCTAGATCCAATTGCGTGCGTTGCAGAGCATGACAGCTTGTCCCATGCAAGCAGCATATTTGTGTTGCAGCTTGTTGTGCCGAACCTTTGACAGCAGCTTGGCTGAGGTGTGCTATGAGGAAGGCATTGGGCTGCTGGCCTATAGTCCTCTTGCAATGGGCTTGCTCACTGTAAGTTGCTGTGGTCCCTCACATCAATGCAAGCTGTTGTCTCCATGCTGCTCATTTGTGAGTTCCTGTTGCAACACACACTGTCAGCATTGTGTCAAGTCACCACCAGCTTTGCCTGCTTCTGGCAATGCAACCACCTGACAACCTCCCAAATCCTACTGCAGCATTCGTTGTTTGGCACCACTGATATAAATTGTGCAATTGTTGTTATATTCTGACAGTCTGACAGTTTGCGATGTTGCACCCACCTGATACGCATCCAGTGCAGCATCCAGAATCTTGGCAGCACAACTGTCCAGGGGAAGTACCTTGCTAAAGATGGTGGCCCAAAGGAGGCCAGGCTGAACAAGTACAAGGGCAGATATGCAGAAGCTGAGTCTAGATATGGTCTCCGTCCCAATGTGGTGGCAGCAGTACAAGCCTATGTTGACCTGGCCAAGCACAGCGGCATCAGCCCCACTGCTCTTGCACTCAGGTAAGTCATGCTCCCACATACTGTTTTGAGCTGGCTCGCTCTCAATGCTGTGCTGTGCAGTATTGGCACAGCTTCTGTTTGAGTTCGTATGCAAGTGCTCAGAGCTGTGTTTTGAGCTATGTCCAGGGGCTGTGCTTGAAAGGCGCACTCAGGAGCATGTCTGCTTGTGCTGCGCAACAGAAACTTGCATGCCTGTCTTGCTTGTCTGCCAGTGCACCATGAAGCTTGCTGCTGATTGGAGTAGCTGGTAAGATACACGCTTGAGCAGATTCATAATCAGTGATGCCAGTTTATACTTCACATATATGTACCTGTGGTAGGCTTAGCCCTGAGTTGATGTAGTGATGGCAGCTGATGGAACTATGCCTCATGTGTGTCAATGTTATGCTGTGCACATTTGAGGTTATCTTGTGCTGATGTACTGCAGGTTTGTACTGTCTCATCCCCTGGTAGCCTCGACTGTTGCTGGAGCAATGAATGCAGATCAGCTGACAGAGCTACTGGACATTGCGGAGCAACCACGTTTGCCTGAACATGTGATGACTGCCATTGATGCAATCCACAAGCAGTACCCCAATCCATGCCCCTAGACTGGCGTGGGCATTATCATCTCACTTCCCAATGGGAAGTTCAAGGCCTTTCCTTGTTGGCAGCTGAACTTTTTGAGTTCTATTTCTGCAAAGTCACTCAAAGGGAACATATGATCTAGTGGGGTAAGTTGGTGTGGCATACTACAGATAACAGCTATCATACTGTGATAAGACTGAATGCAAATTGGCGCAAACTGAATCAACATTACACCAACTTAACAGCCTGTGCCTGAGCGCACGACCGACTGAGTACAAGTTGCCAAAGCAGTCCATGCAACACAGCATAACTCAAATGAAGTGCATCTTGCCATCACACCTGGACATCACTGTGTAAATCAAGCTGACGGGGTGACTTCACTATGCTGATTGACACACAAGCCTTTGTTTACATATGTATGGACCACTGTGCACGGTGCACCTCTATTGATTTCTCTAGTTCTGAACTTACTTATGTTGCTATATTTGACCCCACAACAATGGAGAGTGCAGCATTTTACTGCATTCACACACTGCATTCATTGATATGTGCCATGCATAGTATATTTTTTTGCGCATGCAGAATGCGAACCAGATTGACAGGCATCAACATAAATATGGCTGGTTGTTGCACCTATTGTCAACCCACTGCAGATTTTTCACACACGCCCAAACAACACTGTCAGAACTGTTTAGCCATACCAATCCAGGAAGACACCACATGCAAGCTACAGAGTTCGTCTACACACTGAGCCAATTTTGGTGATGGGGTGGAATGGCTGAAATCAACAAAGCACACCCTTGTCATGTTGCCATCAGTAGTCCACACAAGATTGATGCAAGTCACTGACCAGGATGCTGCATCAGTGAACACTCCTGAGACCTTTCTTGGCCTGTGGCAGCAATGCCATTTTGCCTGCATTACAACATTTACTCTGCATATTTTGCCACTGCAATAGGCCGTCAACATAAGGTTCTGTCAAACATGATAGGCACACAACCCATGCAAATTCTGGCACCGTCAGCTGCACCCTGATGCTGAGCACTAGTGCAGGATGGTGCTCATGTAAGACGGTTGTATCCGGCCCATAGCCATGGCCATGACAGCTCAGACTCGCAAGCAAGACGTGAGGCACAAACTGACCTCATAAGCTGCGCAGAGCCAGCAAGCGCATTTTCTGGTGTTTGAGACTATGGGGCTCACCTGACGTAAGACTGGCTATCTTCAAGGCCATCTAATGCCCAGAGGATGTCCTGGAGTGATAAGCGTCATTCAGGTGACGCAATAAGGTTCATGTTGTTATTGACTTGCAATGCAGGAGCTGGACCCAATACTCCAGTAGCCAGCAAGCAATGCATATGCATGTGCATGCCTTGTTGAACAACCACTAGCAAACTTGCAACAACACGCACGAGTATAAAGTGGGCTCTGCAAGTCACTGTGCTTGCTCATTCAATCAAGGCACATCCATGCAAGAGCTAGAGTCCCTTTATGCAGTTGTTTCAGTGTACGGCCTTTGAGGATTTGTAGCATTTCAGATGTATCGTGACTGTACCTAGCCCGGAATACTGACCCGTTGGTTCCCTTTGCATCCACAGAGTATGTACTTCCAATCAAGAACTTTTGGGCGTGTAGCAGGAAATAGGAGTGTTGTGATGACATCAGCTCAAGTGAAGGCTTTGCCATGTTAGCTTGTAAAGACAAACCTGTAGGCCGGTTGGATGTGCTGAATCATAACGGAGCAGCTGTGAGATTTGCATGTTTCTGCCATGCATCCAGCAAGCCCAACTCCAGAAAATGTTGCTGGTCATTCCGTATTGGATGCCATGCGCTGCAGCATATGCATTCACCTGTAGTGAGGGCCAGAAGTTGGAAGTTGAAGAGTATCAGCCACGCAACGCCTCCAAGGGTTGCTTCCAACATGATGCACTGACACTGACACTGCTGAATGAACACAAAGTTGCAGCAGAAGATATCTGTGTGATGACAGTGTCCACATTGCCCTGCAACACTCTTGGAACATTACTGTGATATTGAGACCAAATTTTAGGAAGGTTTGGCGTTAATCCCTGTCATAGGATGATAGGTGCAATGCAAGCACAGCCTCTCCTTGCACAACATTGAACTGGCTTCCCCACATTTTGCCAAACCACCACAAGAGTGCTTTTGAAATATGAGGGATGAAACAACCAATGAAAAATTGAAACAATAATCTGACGTACCTGAACAACATGGTCTACATGTGCTTGGCAAGACTGCAAGCACCAGTGCAAAGCTTACCTATGCACGTTGCTGCTGAATGAAGCTACAAAAACAAGTCATGGCAAAAAAAATGCAGCTTTTGTCACACTCCATAGTGGAGGTATCAAGACAGATACCATTGAAAGGTGTATGTGCCGTCATACAAGTAACAAACATCACTGTATGAAATACTAAGAATTCTTACTAAACATTGAGGCATCTGACCTCCTCTCCTCACAACATGAGGGTCAGTCACCAATACACTCCTGAACCCAGCACTTCATGCCATCAAATGCAATGCATCTCAATCATGGATAGCAATTTTCAAAACATTGTTACAAATCTTCATCAATGTAACTCCACTGGTGAAGCTATGGTGACAAGAGCCACAGACCAAGAAAGAGGGTTCTTACTTGTCCACCGTGATGCTGATACATGAGGCTGTTTTGGTTAAGAGTTGCCGCTCAACAGATAGACTGCATTGCAGGCTTCCTCAGAAGCAGAAAGTTAAGGGGAGTCTAACCTGCTGTGTTTCAGGCAGAAATGTGTGCAAGGTTTGGTCAGATCTTGGGCCAGATCTTGATGTCCATACATCACAGGCACAATGGAGCTGCCTACCTGCTTGTTAGTAAAGCAGACAATGCCATACTGTCACAGAGGCTTTTCGCTTGCTGATGCTTGACGTTTGCTGCAGTAGGCAAATCTTGTCTGTATGAATTCACTGAACTGAACTTCTTGTCTGTTGGGTCCCAGTTGCCCCCCAGGACATTAAATCTATTGATTGATTGATTGATTGATTGACTGCTGCTGTACTACCCGGATTTCCCCAGGAGTTAGGCGGTTTGCTTGCTTGGTTATTTGAGCAAACCCTACCCGACAGAACGGCCAAGAGATTGCTTCGTCCTGACACTGCAGATCAGTGTCGAGCTCTGCAAAATCGCCTGCATGTATTTCTGCGATCGCTGATGAGTCATTATTGCTGCTGTATATAGGTCTGTGTTTGTAGGGATCTGTTTCACGCGGTGCTCCGAGTGTAAAAGCGAGGCATTCGAAACTATCGCTGCCCGGTGCGCTTCCTGAAAAGTTGCCAGGTGTGACCGGCCAACATGGCCGGGCATAACCGTGCCCCGTCAGAGGGTATATTTGGTACACTCGCGTCTTGGGGTGGCAGCGCCCTTGAATACGCTTCAACATCCATAAACAGGTAGTGATCTTTAGGAAAGTCTCTCAGAAGCAATCGACTCAAACAACAGCTTCCGCATTGTCTCAGCATTAGCAAATCAGGCAGACATTGATTGCAATGCTGCAGTCTCTTGGGGTATGAAGATCTCGAAATCGTCAATCCAGACAGCACTGAAGCAGAACAGGCCACAGAAGACGCAGCTGATGTGAGATCCTGCTAGGTCGCCCCACACCGACAAACTGCATTTGATATTTTTGCAGTCATGTAGAATGCAATTTTGCAACCTTTGCTGCCATAATGAAAGCATTGCAAGCCCTTGGGGCTCTCTGCAGTCAAGCATATTTCGCCACTCATGCATGCAATTGGGAAATGGCAAAAACATGCTCATCAAACTTTCACATTGGGATGCAGCAAAGGCAGCAGGAGTTTACCAACTACAGGGATTACATTGGCATGGATATTACATCCTTGGTTGCCCTCCCAGTGTGGATCATGATGCCTTTCTCCATGTTGCAAAATATCTCAGAGATCATGGAATACACAGACAGACTCGAGAAGGCGGCAAAGACAGAAGATCCGTACGAGAGGTAAGCTTGCACACTGTGACTAATGCTGCGTATACTGCCTTTGTCTCTCTGTACAAAGTGTCTCAAACTCTGTCTTATTTCAGGTTGGCATGGGTCATCGGATTCACAATGGGACCTTTCCCTGGCAATGAACGTACATGGAAGCCTTTCAATCCCATCCTTGGGGAGACTTTTGAGCTAACAATGGACAATGGCTTACGATTCATTGCAGAGCAGGTTTGCAGCTGCAGTGTATAGCACTGACATTCCTCACGAGCATTCCAATCTTGGCTCCTGTCAGTGGAACTTTCCTATGCAGATTCAAAGTCATTGTGCACACTGTCATGTAAAATGCTCCTGTGATCAAGGCCTGAATTGCAAAAGTAGTCTGTACATTGTACACACAGGGTTCAGCTATAACTCTACACAAATCTTTGTTTAGACATAAGATTGGCATGCCAATGACAGTCTTGCTTGTTAGCAGCTTGCACTGCAGTGCACCACACGCAGAATGCTACTCAACCGTCATGACTGATCTCAAGCACAACCTTACTTTCCCAATCACAACCTACCATGTCAGTGACCGGCATTAAACTGTTAACTGTGCAGGTGAGCCATCATCCGCCAGTTGGAGCTGCGCATGCAGAGAACAAGGAGTGGGAGTATGACATGGTGTCAGCCCCTACCACCAAGTTCCTGGGCAACAGCATTGACATTTACCCCATAGGTTGGCCTTTGGCTATGAGCCCTGCACCATCTTTTCCCTCCTGCCATCTTGGCTGCCACAAGCTTTGCTATGTGATGAGTGCAACCCTTGCATGCGCCTTGTCATTCCCCTCATTTTGCTTGCTTGCCACTCTGTCATTTGCTGCGACTACTGCATGACACTGTGCTCAAGCCAGACATGCAGCTTTGTTTGCCCTTGATTTCTCCGCTGCTTGCTCTTGTTGTGTTGAGCAACATCAGACAGTACCCTTTCCTGCAACGTAGGCCGCACACGCATCAGGTTGAAGAGCACAGGAGAGGTCTTCTCCCTGGTGCCTCCCAACTGCAAAGCCCATAATGTCATTGTGGGCCGCACCTGGGTGGATAGCGCAGGAGACTTCACTCTGCTGAACGCCACCACAGGGGCCAAGGGCTCCATGTACTTCACCCCCTGTGGCTGGTTTGGCTCTGGTCACCATGAGGTATGTCATGTCTGCTTAGTTTTAGATTACCCACCACAGCAGGACTTAAACAAGGGTGGGCGGCGCGGGCACTGTTAGAGTATCCCCCAGTGCTGCTGCTGTCCTGTGCAATTGATCATCCCCATGCTGTGCATATCAAAGGCATTCCTGAGTGTTTTGGCTGTCTGCTTGTTGATGGCATGGCTGTGGTCATTTATCTCCATGGCATCATTCTACTGGCTTCAGTGCACCGTAGTCTTGATGGAGTGCTTTGCCATGCACACGTCTGGGCTCATGCATGTAATTCAATCAGTCAAAGCCAGACTTAACTTTTCAAGCATGCATGTTATGTCTAGCTGTATCATGGGTGAGAACCTGTGCCCACTCACAATGCCTTGTTGGTGGCAGATCTCTGGGCATGTGACAGATGAGGAGGGTAAGAAGAGGATTGCGCTGGTAGGTAAGTGGAACAGCTACCTGGACATGCAGAAGTGCGACGTGGAAGGCACTCCCCTGCCGGGCGCACAGCTTGTCCGCCTCTGGACGGTACACAACGCATCCTGCTGCAAATGCCCTCATGCCATGCCTCTACTTCTAGGCGCCTGGCAATCTGACAGCAAATGTACTGTCCACAAACAGAAAGGAACAGCAGAAGAGTGATTCACCTCTATGGTCCTACAACCCGCTGTTCTGCTTTCTCCCTGTGCAGCACTTGCAGTTGACATCATGCATTCACCTGTTGGTCATTGGTCATGCTGACTTTGTTGAAAGGTGTAGGCAGTCCTTGCAGAGTCTGTATACATGTGCAGTGTTCAGACAAGCCAGCTGAAGCAGACAAGTATGGCTTCAGTAACTTTGCACGAATGCTGATGAGTGGCAAGGGGTTGAACCCTCTGCCTTCAGATTCCCGGCGCAGGCCGGATAGAACAGCACTGGAGGTCAGCCCCTTTAGCAAACGCCTGCTTTGATGTGTTGACATGTAAAAGTCTGCTTTGATTTGTTGACATGTAAAAGCCTGCTTTGATGTGTTGACAAGTAAAATGTGGTACAGCAATGGTATGGATGGCACAGGACAGCAATACCATCATGTCACTGCTGTGCATGTCCGCTTGTGTCTGCTTTGCTGTGATGCAGCACTGTGTTTGGCCGAGCCTGATTATAGCACAGCACTGTTTTGAGATGTCATGGCTTTTGCATTCAAGAGGTACACCCCAGCGCAATGATGCAATGATTGCTTCCAATATCACTCTGTTTGATGCCTTTGCTCTGTATGTTGCCTTACATGCATATCACAACACATTCTGCTGCAGTTGGGTGACCATGGTCAGGCTGGTCAGTACAAATACCAGCTAGAAGAGGCTCAGAGGGCAGAAAAAAGGGTAAGTACATGCTTGTTAGTGTGCACTGAGTCCTGTTGCAAATCGTCCTCACAGTTCAACTCCTCATGGTCATTACACCATGTGTTGTAGCCTTGGAGTGCTATTTGAAATGCTAAGCGCATGATACTGCCTGGCAAAGCACAAGCAATAATCAGCAGCAACAATTGCAGTCATGATCAGCAAGATAAGGTTTCAGATCTCTGCCCATACCTGCAACAACAGGTCATGGCATCGCAAATGCATGTCATGCCCCTGGATATGTTCATTGACCTGAGGCATGTCACTAAGGCAAGGCTTGCTTGTTTGTCAAAGGCGTCAACTGATTCTCCACAGCTTCTCTGCTGAATTGGTCTCCAATTTGTTGTGCAGGAGCGAGAGAAACGCGGAGACACATGGTCTCCTCGCTTCTTCAGGCGCACTCCAGAGAAGGAAACCTTCTCCAATGAATTTTCTGATGAACAGTGCCCCCTGTGGGAGTTCAACGGAGAATACATGAAGTTGGACCCTCGCCCCGCCATGCCCGAAGGTACACATTTTACTGTGCTATGTCACGTTTGGCTAGTACGACAGGAAGACTCTTGTGTGATATGGCTGTATATCTTCTGACCGAGGTGCTGTTGTCGCAGGTGACTGTGCAGGCAAGGACTTCTACCCTTGGAAGTACCCAGAACTGCACAAGAAGTGAGATTATGAGGGCATGTCATTTCAGACATGCTGTCGTGAGGCTTCACATGAAAGTGAATAGCCAAGTTAGGCTGCTTAAGATGCACTTTTTGTACACAATTGCTGCAGTTTAGAAGCATTTGATACATTACTCTTTACATACACTTTCAAAGCTAGCAATTCATCAACGAAATGTTTGTTGTTTTGACTGTCAGCAGGTAGCGAAAAAACATTGTTGAGTGTAAGAATGCAAGCTTTTGCATCAAAAATTCAAACCTCACAAATGAAATGTTGTCTGGTATACACTAACTCTAAAAATACATTGGCCACTCCTGTTGCAATAAAGGTTACACCATGATACAAGGGGTGAGTCAGTCTCCGCTCATCTTCCAAAGGCGTCAGAGTCTCGGAAATTGTCCCAGCATGTTTTGTGCCAAAGATCTAGCTTCTCCAGGCGATCCAGGTGATCTGCGTCCTCGACTACATCTTCCTCAGCTGCTAAGCCAGGCTTTGACATACGATGCCTGAGAATGTTGCTCCTGCGTTGATCCTCGGTTTTGTCTGTAGTGCGCCACTCCCCAAAGCCGCACCAGGGAGACTCGTTGCTTTCTCGCCATTGTTGATAGCCGGGCCACTTGCTTTCTCCTTGGCTAGCCTGCATGCGCTGAATGCGCTGTGTTAAAACAGCCAGTCCTGCGGCATCCACGCGCCCTTGTGCTCTGACTTGGACGCGTGCTCTGCCCTGGTTGAGAGATCTGCTTTCTCGGAATGTCAGCGACCGCACCGACGGGCTGCTCACTGAGCGCAGCGTCACGGATGTAGACTGCATATTGTTGAACCAGCTGGCGACAACCAATTGCACAACCTGAGAAAGTGGCTTGTTCGCTATTGTCAGAGGTAAAGTCTATCGTTCGAGATAACGACGACATAACACGGGGACGCCGGGACGTCGGGACGCGCGGCCCGGATGTGGTAGCTGTGCATGAAGCTGTGTATAGCATGCAGTGCCACTTACCTATACTTAAGTATACTTGCCTATGTTGCTTTCGTTAACTGCGGCTCACAGTCTGCGGGCAGCTGCAGCGCTTACGCCACTGTATAAAACGGCTATCATACGCTACTCTCTTGCACCACTGTCACGTATCAGAATACACTTAGTCACAGCTTTACAGATGTAGTCAAACAACGAATGACAAGGTTGTCATGGCTGTACATTGACACTCTCTTTCTCCAGCCAACACAACGGTAACAGCTGAAGTCAGCTGATCAAAGGTTCAATAAGTCATGCCTTGACAGACAAACGGCAGTACGCAATTTGGCCAAGCAGATGCCATGGAAATGACATCAAAAACAAATCCAGAGACTTGACACAACATAATGGCCTAATGTAACGTTGCGGGGCAGGTAATACAATTCCAATGCTAGTGTATCAAAATTCGCATTGTCCACTCTGCTACAGTCAGTAGACCAAAGCTTCTCATCGCATCTGAACATTCCAAATTGTGTATCAACACCATAAGTCAGCATTCCTCGAGAGATGCCTCAGACTGGTAAGACTCTAAAGATATCAGTTCGAGCTGTATTGAGGAACAGCACAATATGTTGCTATCACACTGGATCATTGCCTTGTAAGCACTGTTCAATACATAATTCATAGACAAAATCAAGCTGGACTTCACATATGTTGTCTGCTGCTTGGACTACTGCTGCTGACGCTGGCAGGCACAATTCCAAATGCCTGTCCCAGGAGACGCTGCCAAATGGCAGCCATGAAAGTGAACAGCAGGGTAAGTGCTGCCACTGCACTGGTTGAAGTGGTCTGCAGCACAAGCGAAGCCTGTCAGCACACGTCACGCATGACGGCACACTTAAAGGCCTTCATGTGCACTACAGGTTGGAAGTGACAATTGCTAGCTCAGCGCTTGTCTCCAGGATCTGCTCAGCCACGCATATGCTCATAGCAGCCAGAAGCCTTGTTTCCAGCAAGCATTGAGTACCACCACACCGAATTTGATCAGGAAGAAACCTGGACCAGGTGAGCCTGCCACAATCTGCTATGAGCATAAGGTATGCATGGCTGAGCATACCCTGAAGAGACAAACACTAAGCCAGCAATTGTCACTGCCAATCAGCAGTGCACATGAAAGCTTTTAGACACGGCAGTTGCCCAGACCATATATCATGATTTCAGCATGCAGTGAAGCATCAGGCGGGTCACAAAGGCCTTTTGCTGATTCAGGTTGTTTTCCATGAAAAACCAAAGAACACAGTGTTGTGGTGCAGAGTGTGCTAAAAGGCCACCTGAAGACTTGTGATGGGAAGCTGTTGGGTGTGGGCCTGGATTGCGATGGCTTTTGAGGAGGTACGCTTCTTGAAGCTCCTTCGCTTTACTCCCTTGCCACCGAGCCCCTGTACCTCTTCATCTACCTCCCCAGCCCTGCATACAACAAGGCATTCCCTGATGCGTAGTTCTCAACGAACGGTACAATGCATGGTTGAGAGTAACATGCACACATAAGCCATGCGTATGTGCACATATATTGAGCTTGTGCCATGCCATGGAGCAAGGACATCTAGCTGTGACAGACTCAGGCGCTTATGCAGAATTGCTTGTTGTCTCACAACTTCTAGGCAGCCCAAAGCACAACGGTGATGTGTAATGCAGCAAGGACTGTCTGGCAAAATGGTTCAATTTGGTCAGGCACTTCGAACTCCTGACGCACATTGAGCCGTTTGGAGTGCCTGTAGATGCAACCAGACAGCAAGAACAATGATTGCTTTGTGTGTGAATGCAGGAGGCCCAAATGAATCAGAAAGCTGTGTACATCTTGTCAATGAAGTAAGCTGATGTTCAGCCTGCATGCATCATTCCCCACACTCAGCTGTAATCGTGCTTGACATGGTGAAGACATGAGGGCTGTGACATTAGCAGCAGCACATACTTGTCTCGCCGCCTGCGTGGGCTTCTGGAGTTGCGGTCTGCCAGGTCAGGCACACTCACGCTGCGCCGGAAAGCTCTCTTTCCCTCCTTGCCTTTGCTCAAAGACTGAGTGCCCTGCAGTACATCAGCCATCTGAGTTGGATCCAGAGCAGCAACAGGTTGCCAGATGCAGGGAAAATTGCTGAAGGTCCAGCTTGCAGCGACCGCATATTTCAATGTGTTGCTTTAGAAAAGTGATCCTGGCACTTCAACACTGCAAACAGGTTTTCCTTTGAGTGCTGGTCCACACTATTGTGAGTGAGTGAAGCATGAGGGAAGCACAGGGCTGCATGTCAACCGTGTGTCTGCAGGACGCAGACTTGAGCGCTGCTGACAAGTGTCGACACAACTATACCCGCTTCAAGATTTGAGAACAACCCCTCCAGGTGCTGGTACTGCTCATGTGCTTCACAAAAGAGCACCTTGCTTGCATGCACTGCCTATCTTGTGCCCACAGCCCCTGAAGCTAGTGTGCCTCTCCATGAAGGCCATCTCTGCCCTCTCGCTTGCCCAATGACACAAAGCAGCATGCATGTCTACCGCAGGCATGAGAGGGCTGACCTGAGCACCAGATGTGTGAGCTGCAGATGGCAGGGAGACCCTTTTGAGGGGAGAGGTAAAGTCCAGGATGGAGGAAGGAAAGGGGAACACAGGACTGGGCAGTTGACACACTTGGATCTTGGCCCTGGTCTCCACGTGCAGCACTGGTTTTACTGCCGCCACCACCCACTTCAAGACCACTGGTAGGTCCACCAGGTACAGCTGATGCAGCCGAGCTGGGTAGTGCTGCATGCATTGGAGATTCGGTTTCTGGCATTGCAAATGCTGATGGGGTTGTGGCGGGGGATGGTCATGATCCATATGCAATTGAAATTTCAATCAACGTGAGGAACATGCACTTGACGGACTCATGTTGTGAGTGCTGGCCTGCTAGGACTTGAGGGACCATCTCAGTTGTTGTAATTGCCCTTGTCATAGGCTTGACAAGGGTGACCAGTTACACCTGGTCTCTGGATGACAGAACATACAAACAGCATGATTGACATCAATAAATGCACACTGAGCTGTACAACGTTGGCACGTTGCTGCTGCACATGCACACAAGCAACGCCTTGCACAGAATTTCTAAATACAACAAACACAGTCGCAGGTCAGGGGCTATCAGTGCAGCAGGCAGTGCATGACTCTCACAGCCTCATGCACAGCTTTTGCAACGTCTTCTGGTGTCTCAACCCTGCAAGGCTTGACACCTTCAGAACAACAACATGTACCAGCTGTGTACCTGTGGAGGGGGATTGTGGGTGTACCTGATTGAGAGCGAGTGCCAGCCGCTTGATGAGATTGACTTTGCGGGTGACTTGCAAGGTAGTTGCTTGTCGTGCATCTAATACAGCAACCATCTGCTCTGCCTCCCCTTCTTCGTCTCCGAACATCTGGTTCACTGCGCTGGCCACCTACATCATTTCACATCATCAACACTGGGTTCACATCGTCACTGGGTCGCCGACCTTTGCAGCCTTGCGCAACTGACACAGCTGATGTCCAGCATTCGCTTTTTTGCCATGTGCTCTGTCTTTGCCTTGCTTGCCAAATGCAGCATCTGGACGCTATATGCTGCTAATCTGGCTTGTCCAAACATAGAGATCAGGACAAAGCAGATGGGTTGCGCATCAGATCTCAGACACGCACTGATATGAGCAACCTGTGTTGCAGCTGATATTTCAACAGTGATATTCCATACTGCTAGCAGGGTTCTGCTGATGTCCTGATATGAATTTGTCAGCATGCTAATCCTAACGGCAATGAGCCAGCTAGAGCCAAATAATTTTGAGCAATTCATAGCACAATTCTGAGCGTTCAATCAACCTTCTTCTGCACCACCTTGACAAGAAGATGAAGCTGACGAAGCACAGCATGCCTGCCCCATGTTATATGCCAGACACCTGCCATCCCATGACTCATCAGTTCAATGCCTAGATCTTAAGGCAGCATGGCATCTCTGATTCTCTACATTGAGGACATCTCAGCCCAAGAAAGAGCAATAAGGCTGGTGTCACCATGTGTGGCAAGCCAACCATACCTGAGACAGGATGGCCTGACCAAGCAGCTCTGCCCTGGTACTAGAGCACTCCTGGCAGGCCTGGGCTACCCTGACCACCAGGATAGGCCGCCCCTCAGCATCCCTGCCCTGCCATCGCACCTGCACAACATCCTTCATACAGACAGACGATCTTGCATGTAGAGGTGCGTTGTCAATACAAGCCAGCACAAGCAGCACAGTTATGGCGCCCAAACAGGGGTGCAGCTGTGACTCAGCAGGCAGTGCTATCTCAAACTCATCTGCATGCCGCGTGCTGTATTTGAACTCACAGCATGCCGTCACTGATGCTGTTCTTGAATGGCTGACACACACTGCCTGAACACACGACAATGCAAGTATAGTCAAGATCTTATAGCTTGTTGCCTCATCAACAACAGCTTCAAACGATGCAAGTAGAACATACCAGATGGTCCCAATGCTCCACCTGCATGGGGGTCATGGCTTTCTGGCCTTGCAGCCACTCCAGGGTGAGCCGCACTCTGTCCACTGCCTGCTCTGTGGCTTCTGCTTTCTCATCAGCTGTCTGAGCCTGCATGCTTTCCACCAACATGTTGCGCTAGGAACGCTTCAAAAGCAAAGCCACAACTTGTGTCTGGATTGCTGTCAGCCCGGAGTTGCACAGTGTATCGCAAAAAGAGTGTGTAAGGTCTGCTCATGCATGTGGGTATGATGAGTCAGGTACATGCTAATTGCATAGCTGCGCTGATACTACGCAGCACATGATCGCAATGCAGTAGCTCCAAGGACATCAGCCATCTTATATTTCAGGTCACAGGCAGCCAAGCCTGAATGGTGAATCAGGGCAGGCTCAGAGAGAGCTATGTGCTCAATCCCAGACAGGCATGTTGCTTTGTCCCTGTGTTGCCGGCTGACCTTGAGCAGGCCGCAGGCGTGGCCATATCTGAGCAGCTCTGCATTTGAGAAGCGCTCTATAGGCAGCTGGGCTCCAGCAGCCTTCAGCCTATGTTTGATCTCAGCTACCTCCATGGGGTACTGCTGAGCAGCCTTTGCAGCTCGGCCCCCGCCCCCACCCCCCAGGTGCGCCGGTTGCTGTGGCTGGGGAGGCGGCTGCTGATGCTGTGAAGTTGCCTGGCTGTCTGTGTCTGGATCACTGTCTAGGTTTGCTGCAATCATAAGCACTTCCTTGGGGCGCTGTGAGGGTTGAACACTGCTGTGTAGCAGCCGCATGCACTCTGTGCGCTTCAGTCTGCTGAGAGGGTGACAAGCAGGTTTCGACTAATGTGATGCAGACTGAGAGTGCACTACGCCCAAAGCAAGTCCCGTGACAGATGCAACATGCTCAGATTGACAAGTGAATGCACAGGCGGCTATGTCTGTGGTTGTGGCAATCAAGATATGCACTTTCTTTGGACTGCACCAGAAAACAGCATTGCGACTACAGCGGAAGCAGTAGAATGCGAGATAAGAAGTGAATAAAGACATGCCTCAGCATGCAGGTTTTTGCAGATAAATCCAATTCTCATGCAGACAAATCCATACTTGTTCTGATCAACATACCTTGTGATGCAGCTGTACTTTTAGCTGGTTTTCGCTTGCGCCTCTGCCTGATAAGCCTAAGCCGCCAAAGCTTGGCAGCTATCTGTACAACAGCAGCAGGTACTGCCAAAGCCTGCAGCTGATGGCTTGCAGCTGCCACACCTGTTGGCACCTGAGGCAGGCTGTACTTGATCCCCTGCAGAGTAAGGCATGTTACATCACGTCAAAAGTCCATAGAGAGGGCTGTGATGCTGACTTTGTACTGCAAGCCCTGTTCACCATTGGACATGAAGAGGTTGAAGCAGGAGCATGATTATGACAAGCCAATCATACAGCAGCAGATAGACTGTGCTGTGGTACAGGTGTTGGGGTGCGTAAGCTCAACAAGCTAGCATGCTCCTGAAACATGCACTTGCAAGGTCTTGGCACCAGCATGTGGCCAATGGCAACTGGTCTTCAGCGGTTTGTTTGTGCTCTACCCACCCTTTCTTGAACAAGCTTATACAACATATACACATATTGCTGCAGATGATGCGTTTTGAGCCTCTTGGATGAAATTGTTCAGTCAAGAGGTCAGCCTTACCAGCCATCTCATGGCCATAGTCGGGAAGCCAATCAGCATTGCTATCTGCTCTAGGAGTTGCCCTGCTCGGGGTTGAGTCCCTTGCAGCGCAGCCAAGACCATGATCTGCACATGCAGCACAATTGCTGCTCAGCAAGTTTGCACGGTTGGACTTCAAGTTGCGCAAGCCACTCCCTAGCCTGTATGGGAAGCACTGAGTCAATGCTGCTGAAGTAGCCTCAAAGGTGGCACACATATGCAAGAATCAGAATAAGCATGTGTCATCACAAGAAGGCCTGAAGCGCGCTTCTGCCAATCAGCAACTGGCACAGTGATAGCACCAGGGACCATTGCATACAGAGAGCCTTATGAGATGCCCAAACTGACTGGAATCCTAGACAGCTTTGCAAAACATAAAGAAGACAAGAACTGTGACCAACTGACCCTGACTGCAGTCTGGGGCACCAGTATGTGCTTCATCTTTGGGGCAACATGCTGACCACAGAATCCAGCAACAGCAGCCACACTGGGAGCAGCTTCAATGCTGACTTTGTTGCCAGGCGGTGGCTTTCTAATCAGCTGTCGCTGCTTGACATTGACTGTGGCAGTGTCATGATCTACAGGAGATGCTCTGTGCTCGTCCTCACTATCTGATGCTGAAGCTGCTTGCCATTTATTGCGATTGAAGTCTTCCTCATCACTGTCACTGTATGCTACAATTCTTGCCTACAGAGTGAACATGGTAGTTTTTGTCAGTGTACGGCACCATGCGGCACCAATTTGTCAGTGTACGGCACAATCAAGCACTGAAGACCATGCAGGCAGTGCAAGCTGATGTTTCTGATGCACAATGCATGTCGTACTTGGGGAACCTCCTCTCCTTGCTGCATTTCATCAACAGTCTTGTCTCTGTTGTCCTGTCCGTGCATGACCTGAACAGGCTTGTGGTCCTCCTTATGCTCATGATGTTTGTCATCATCATCTGCTGAAGTCTTTGTGGAGCCCCTGAGCGCAATATTTGCCGTAAGGCTTACGTGTGCTCACTGTCTGTTGTCCATGCTATCAAGATTACTGCTGACTTAGCGTACTTGAGTTGCTTGCCCAGCTCTGTTGCCTTCTTGCCGAAGAGTGCCCACGTACCAGCATCCCCCATTCACAGCAGTACCACACACCTGAGTGGGGAAAGCTGTGGCTCCGTGTTACCAATTAAAGAAGTTTGACCAATCAACTGTCCAAAGGCAGAGCTACTGAACGTCTTGCGCGACACCAGACCGATGCTCGTATGATATGTAAGAAAACTTTGCTGCAGTCTGGTTGATTTTGGCACTATAGGGCACATGAAACGCTCAGTCTTAGCAAGCACGGAGAAAGCATGCGACTTGAGTCAATCTGTGATCACAACTCCTTACAGGAACGAATGAATGGCAACATGCCAGCTACGTAGGTAGCCAAGCCCTGCAAGCATATATTTCTTCCGCTGCAAGCAGTTGTGTCAAGCACCATGGTCTTTCCATCTGCACCTGTTGTGTTTGGGGGCGATGCCAGCTGTTTCATGATGCCGCGGCCTCACGTTCTGCGTTCTGCTAGTGCAGCCCAAAGCGTTGGTCAGTTCGCAATCTCGTCGTTCAGAGCTCAGACAAAGCTGAGTGCGGTTGATCATGTACTGACATGCGTGCTGCATACACAGGCATAAGGATAGCAACAAGAAACATGCCTGTCAAGTGCATGGTAAGTGATATAGAAGTGCTGCTTGACACACCTCTGTTGAGCTGCAGTTTTCGAATTAGCTGTTGCTGCAGGCCAATCCCAGAAGACAAGCCAAAGTTGCCAAGCAGATCGAGCGGGAAGTTGGAAACTTGCTGCTGACAGACAAGGTGCTGTATTCGGCCTGAGTTGCGCTTACCTGTCTGTGCCCTTGCCTGTCTGCCCTGCAAGGCCTGTGATCACACAGCATGCGTGTTGCAGGTATTGCAGAAAGCTGTCTGTCCTGAGAAGCGTATTGGCATAGACTCTGCTGTATCTGCAATAGCTAGTGTGACTGAAGTCAAGGTGTCTGGTGACCTAACCATAGCCAAGGTGTACTTGTCGATATTCAGCGATGAGGAAGGCAAAACAATAGCAATCTCAGGACTCAAGAAGCTACAAGGATATGTCAGAAAACATATTGCCACCAGCATGAACCTCCGAATGGCGCCTGAAGTGAGGTTTTTGCAGGATGACACCATTGAAAGAGCAGAGCAGGTATGGCTACAAGTCAAGGCATGTATGTTATTTGTTACTGCCTTCATGTACACTGCTTGCAGGCTGCCTTGCCATTGCTGCTTTTGTTTGATTTGGTGCATGTCATGGCTGATGCAGCATAGTAAGTGTACAGTTGTCAATTTTGCTGTGACTGCTGCAGGTGTATGCACTCCTTGACAGAGTAAAGGCTGAGAGACAAGATCATGAAGTGGCTGATGTGTCACAGCATCAGGACAATCAAGCAGCGTCTCCTTCAGACGGTATCACATCTGACTCTGAAAACCATTCACAGCATGTCATAAACCAGGACATAATTTTAGATGATGAAGGTGACATTGCAACATTGCAACTAGATGCTATTGATGGTGACACAGCTCCTGAGCAGAAACTGCCTTCAGTCAGAAAGCTCAGACTTCCTGGTGCATCACAGCGGACTTCAACACTAAAATTACGCAAGCGAAGTTGATCACTTTGCGAAATTTCATTGCAAATGACAGTGCACTGATGCTTCAGAGTCTCGTTGCAAGTGATGATGCCATGGAATTGGATGGCACATGTTGGTGTTGTGACTGACCGTAGCTTTTGTGCTGACTCTTGGTAGGCACCCTATTGCTATTATGGCCTGCTATGCACATTCTGCCTGTTCAAACCCTTATGGGCATGCCACTCAGCAGTACTACTAGAGTAGATATGACTACTAAGTCTGTATCTTACTGCATTTATGCACGTTGTAGGCAGATCACTTGCTCCTCATGCCCATAGTACACAGCGAGTACCACTCAATTGACATTGATGCAGAACAATGCTTATGATAAATGCTGGTGCAAATGGTTCAGCAATAGGGTGTTAGAGGTACAGCTGGCAGGTGCATAAAGACATGCATCGCTTTGCTGCGTAACAGGACTGCACAGAGCACGTCAGGTCCCTGATGGGCCAGCATGTGCTGCTGCCTCAATGACCTCTTTATCTTCACCCTCACTCTGCCTATGTTGTTTTTGCAATAGCAGAGATGGAAGTCTGTGCATCACAATCTGTGGCCAAGCAGAGCATCTACTTCTGATGATAGCAATATCAACTCTCAGGGTTTGCGGGTGAGGCTTTGAAGAGTAGCAAGCTGATCTGCCTGCTCAGTTTTGCTTGGCCTTCACAGTGTCCTTGAAGGCCTTGCCTGGTGTAAATCCGGGCGTGACAGTGGCTGGTATCGATATCGACTCCTGAGTCTTTGGATTTCGACCTTGTCTCGCCCGCCGGTCTCTGCAGGAAAGACAGAGACTGCTTGACATTTAACGTTGACGATGCACTGCAAACTTTGCAAAGGATTTTATGGAATCCCATACTGGTGTCAATTGTTTTCAGATTGTTGTTGCCATGCGTAGCTCACCTGCGCTCAAACTTGCCAAACCCCGTTATAGTAACAGTGTCGCCTTTAGCAACAGTATCGACTACGGTGTCAAACATAGCCTTGACCACCTCCTCGACCTCCTGTGGGCTCATTTCCGATATCCTCCTACTTTGCGATACCTCTGTCTTCTGTTGGACAAGTTTTACAAATTCTGCTCTGTTGACCGCCTGCGCGGCCACTGCAGCAGCTCTGCGACAGCGTGGTCGGATGCATGGCCTGGTCAGTAGCAGCTGTCTGCTGGGTCCGGCGGACACCGAACCCTGGCACGCAGGCCTCTGATGCTGCAGCATGCTTTCCATTGCACAGCTTGCGCGATGCCAGACAGGCTTGTAGAGTCAAGTGTCTTGGCGCGATTTCTTGGAAAGACGAATGTTAGGCTGCGGAGAGACAAAATCTTCTAAATCTAAAGCTTGGGGTGGCAGAACACCACATTGATTGGCAGCGTACACGGACAACCTGCCAATCAATGTCGCTTTGTACCTGGTCTCTTGCAACAATTTCGCCCTGTGCATTGATGTGCAGTTCACCATCCCGCGGCGCTGATATTAGCAGCAAGGACAGACTGACTGTTGTGTAGTCAAAAGTATGCACTGCATGGTATCTACGTCACATGTTCAGCTTCACCTGCGAGTGCACTACCATTCTGAACCGTCTTGATGTATCTGGTGCACAGGGCATGAAAACATGTTTGTTTACACAATCAGAAGTTCCTTTTGGAAAGATTTGCATATGAAATTTCTGAGGGCGTAATGGCATTCAAGAAACGCACATGTGACACATCTGAGGGTGTACACTGTGCGCCCTGACGCATCTTGGCGGTAAGAATCTGCGTTGACCCAGAAACAACTACATAGGTCAAGTCAATCTAAAGAAACCTTTACATAACAGAAATTGGTCAGCAGTACACACTCAAGCAATAAGCATGCATGCATCATATGAAGATCTCCTGCAAACATTGTTCAAAAAGTCTAAGCTATATACTGGCAAACATAGAAAACAATCAGATCAAATCATTCCACACAACAACACACCTGCATGCAATATACACCGCGTTCATTGTCACACCCAAAAAAACAGAAGTAATATTGGCCAGCTAGATTACATGTATCAGCACCCAAGCACCCATTGTCCTCAAAGCATAGCAGGCCTGGCAACATCACAAGGCAGCAATAGCCAAGCCACTTCTGGCAAATGCAATGGAGGCTCTCTGAAGCCATCTGCCAGCTGCAGGTATATACATCTCTACAGAGTTATGGATCCAGTCATCGCCAGCATTGCCACCAACAGCAAACAGACAATCAGCAAGTGCTGCTACCTCAGCACTGGACCTGGGGACCCCCATGGCTGCAATCAGGGACCATTTTCCTTCCCTGGGGTCATAGGCCTCCACACTGGCAAGTCTTGTGCGAGTGCTTGTCATTCCGCCAGCCACATACAAGCGTCCTGCAGGCAGCATCAGTCTGCCCTGAGTCCATATGTTAAGTAGGCACTCACATGACTCAGCAAATGGCTTCACAGTACAGTGCCCAAACACTCCAGTGCTGGCATCAATCAAGCACCATTTGATGAAACAGCAGGGACACAACACATGGGCTGGCTGCCTCGATCAGACTGTAACAATGTGAGGAAGTGTGCCTACCATGCAGCACTCCTGCAGATGTGTACTTGCGCTCACTGTGCATATGGCCTGGCAGTTGCACCCAGGTGTCCTGCTGTGCATCATATGACTCCACAGTGTCCCATATTTGGCGACCTGCTTGGCCCCCAACAGCATACAGGGAGTCACCCAGGGATGCAGCTGCCAAGCAGGTTCTTGGAACTGTCATGTCTGATGTGAAGAGCCACTCAACAGGTGTTGGCCCCTCAAACTCGCTTGAGGTGCCCGTGGGTATTGAGCTGCACATTTCTACGGTGCGCAGCTCTGAGCCTGTGCCATTGCCAGCACGACCACCCTGAAAGACACCAGGCAGACCTGCTCATTGCTTTATCCCACACCAGTTATGACGCATCAACCTAGCAAACTTGGTGCATTGTACCCTGTCACTTTGCTCAAAACTGTACAGACTGTCCAAGTACAACAGTGCGTCAAGAGAGGTTGTAATATATACAGTGTACTGAGCATATTATGTTGACAACAAGCTCCAGCTGAACAGTTGATACGGCATATGTCGCATCCAGATATGGCCAGGCAGTGAACCTGATGGAGGCAACTATGCAGTGACTTCAACGCGGACCACAAGATGACAGCTGAAGAGCTCACCAACACAAACAGGCTGTCTTGCATGGACGCCACTGCTGAATGTAAGTGAGGGGTGTGTGGCGCCCCAGCAGTGCGCCAGCATTGAGCAGTGGGGTTGTACAGGGTCATGCTGCGCCCATGCAAGCCACCACCAAGCAGGGCGACCTCACTCTGAAGCACAGCACAGCCAGCAAAGGACTCTCTGTTTGGCATAGGTATTCCTCTTGACCACTTGTCCTCACTAGTGTCATACAGCTCTACAGACCTATACAAGCACAAGAAGGTGTGATCATGGCAGAAGCTGCGCAATCAGGAGCTGAAAGCTGAGCAGTCTGCAATTGCAGCACTGAGTGCTCAGTAGCGGGCCGGCCTGCGTCACATGTCTATGCTGCCTTGATTGTTATATCTTCTCTGTACAAGCCGGCTCTTACTGAAAGACGTGTACGACGCATGTGGAGTTGCCATATTATGTGCTATGTCATTGTGCTGCTGCATGCACTGAGTTCGAACACAGCATAAGGGAGATGGACAGGAGAGGCTTAGAGCTGACCTGAGGCTTTGCCAAGTGACGTCATGCCCACCAGCAATCAGCAGCTGGCCGTGACCCAGCTGCTGATGCCTGGTGAAGTCATCAAGGGTGCAGCAGCTGGGCCCTGAGGATGCTGCACTCAAGTCACGCTGCTTGCTATTCGCCCACTTCAGCACTGCTTCTCTGACATCTGGAGTGCATGGCAGCTGCTGCACGCCCTCAAGCAGTTTGTACAATTTCGGTGCTGGAACACGATCACACAGTTGTGGCATGTGTGGTGCTCTGGTGGCTGGATCAGCATCAGCCCAAAGTAGAACAGCCTGCAGGGCTGTGAAGTTGAAAATATGCAAGAGGGCAGGGCAGGGAAGGGAAGGCAAGGGCAAGAAAGGACTGGGTCAGGGCAGATTTGGGTCATGGCTGAGCATGGCTGTGTCAAACAGGGGGTTAAGGCAGGGTCAGGACAGGGCAGGCCAGGGCTGTGCCCAGCAGGTCAGGCTATAGCAGGTGCAGCTTAGCACAGCAGAATTGCCTAAGCAACAACCACTGAGCAGGCAGACATACACTTGCTGTGATCTGTCTAGGCAGACTCGCCAGAGCAGGTCGCAAAATCAGGCCCACCTTGAAGGTCTCAATGTCGTGTCTGAATGCTGCATCTAGCAGGGCCAGCAGGCTGTCCTTTGTCAGTGCAGCAATATCTTCCTGATGCCGGCCATGCAGAAGTTTAGACGGGGTCGCTGCTGCAGTGGCTAGCTGCGCAAGACAAAAGCCATGGTTTGTGATGATGTGTCTGCACCTGATTGCCTGGCTTAGCAAAGAGGCAGTTGACAATCAGCTGACAGCACAGCTATCTGAGCTTGACAATTGCAATGATGCCTTACTGCGCACTGGAATACTTCTTCAAGACTGTATTGCTCAGCCAGCATCATTGTCCAGATGCACAAATCTGAACTACAGCCCTTTTGCAAGAGGAACTGCAGCAAACTTGACACTTAGCATGACAGCTTGGGCCCAAGCTGTCATGCTTGGGCCAGATGACGAAACCTGTGCAGTACACCACAACACTGTGTGGTGCACCCCAACCTACCTGAGCGCATGCAGTGATGATGGACTCAATCTGAAGGTAAGAAGCCGCCATAAGCAAATGCTCTAGCACAGCCTCTGTAATCTGAAAACAGCACACACGTATGTTGTCACTGCAGCAGCACATATGCAGATACAAATACAGGGGTGTGTGATTGGGTGACCTCACCTGGAAATCCTGCTGGTATATGGCTTGCATGACAAGCTTCAGGCTATGACTGTCAACCTCGTCTAGGTGTATGGTATACAACCCACAATCATCCTTTGTAACACTGTTCTGCATTTGCTGACCACTCCCTAGGAACAAGACTTTGAAGTAATGTGAGGCTGCTGTGAGCACCAGGCGATGGGCATGGAAATGGTGCTGGTCTGCGCTGACCAGCACACAATCGCATAGCTCTTGTTGCTCCCAGAGCTGGGCTAAGCTTTTCAGGAGGACAGACTGATCTACGTGATGGCTACTGTTGGAGCCAGGCTGGTGGATCCGCTTGGTGATGACCATTACTGTTTGGTCATGTGCGTATGCTTTCGACCAGCAGCAAGTGCTCAAGACTAGGCCACCGAACGGCTCACTGATCGAAGCTAGGTGTGTTCACAGTCACTACAATCGACGAGAGGTCAAATCCGCATTCTGCGTGATGAACACTCCGCAGCGGCAGAGGTGGCGCAGTCTCAGCTGATCTGTGGAAGAAAGAAGCATGCAAACGAGATCAACGTAGGACAACGTTTTGCGCAGCGAGTCTTGCAAACATAAATGCGGACAACCTGTTGATTACAGTCAGGCAGTTGTGATCCTGGCTCGCTTGCTTGTCACATTGTCTGTCTGGTTGTTGAGGTGTCGCGCAGGCGTTATACTTGCTTTTGCTCCGAAGCATTGCAGTCTCGCTCATGCTTACAGGCTAACCAACGGGATGCCCAAACGCGCTCGTGAGGAGCCCTGCGCGATCTGCGGACACTGGCACGATGTGAGCAGTAGTGAATCTCCGGTTTTGCTCTATCGGACTGTGGTTCTCAAGGAGATATGTGACTTTCGCTATGATGTGCAGTACGAAGCTGGAGAGCCTTGCACTGTGTGCGGCCACACCCTTGCCCGAACCGACGATTCTGCCAACAGAAACAGTGCGTTTCCTACTGAGATTTTGCCAGGGTTCCTGTACTTGGGAAGTTATGACAACGCTTCGCGATCTGAACTCCTCAAGACAGTTGGCATCACCCACATTCTGAATGTGAGCGTCGCATCTCTGAGCTCCAACAGCAACAACATGTGAAAGCTGCTCAACTGGCTGGCCTGATATGCAGACTGTACCTACTTGCCAGAACCTCTATAAGAACTCTTTCCACTACCACACAGTGTCTTCAAAACCACCAGACTATAATGAATGCTTTTCATACTTAGGTATGCTTCAGCTCAGTATGCTAAGTGTTGCCTGTGCAAGCAGGAGTCAAAAGCTGATGCTGATGGAGTTTTATTTGCTTGCTGCTGCAGACTCTGTACAGCAAGAGAAAGGACGAGTGTTAGTACACTGTATGACTGGCACGTCCATGTATGTCCCCAGCTTCTATTCCCATCACACTTGCATGTCAGCTTGCTTCATTGCTGATATGATGTACGCTTAAAGCAGGTCTCCCAGTGTTGTGATTGGCTACCTGATGCGGCTGAGGCGCTGGAGGCTGAATGAAAGCTACAAGTGGGTGCATGATAGGAGAGCTTGTGTGTCTCTGCAAGAAGGTCAGTCACTCAGGCCCTGAACATATTCCTGATCATCACTACCCTGAGCATGGTGCTGTTGAGGTGACTGACTGCCCCTCAAAATAGCTTCTGTCTCTTCAGGGGAAGCAACACGCTTGCAGCAGCTGGAGGTCCAGGTGCTGGGTGAGAGCTCCACAGGCTTCAAGAACAATGAGGCTGCACAACAATCACCAGGTGTGATAGCAGTGGTCACATCATCATATCTGCGCTTGCCCAGCTCAGTAACATCATTGCAGTGCTGTGAGACTCAAGAGCTATCAGCTGCATATTCTTTGATGCTTCCTTACACCCTGGCAATTTCAGAAGGTGTGGCTTTTGCTCTTGCAGTCATAAGCAGGCATGCGCCTATTTCATGACATCCTGCGCATGTTTTGGAAAGCCTGCAGTGTCTCTTGCATTGATAACTATCAAATTATTCACAGGAGGACCCTTTGGCTGGTCTGCATGGCGTGATGCCCCCCAGCCAAGCCCTCCAGCTTTGATGGCATCTCAGCCCTTCAGCTCTTTTGGACAGCCAAGTCAAACCAGCCCTCAAAAGTTTGTGTTTGGGAACGCAGCTCACTAAGCTTTGTCACCTAGGCTTCTATGTTGTGCGTGGAATGCATTGCAGAGAGGCTTTGACAAGCCCCAATGAACAGCCAACAAATGAATCATATAAGAGGTTTAAGTTGTAGGCAACAGGGTCAATCAATGATCAGCAACTCAGTGCTCAGATTTGCTTGTGTGATCATCATGTATCAGTGAGGAGCCTATGCATGTTGTTGTCTTGTGTACTACATATCAGGTATTCCTTAGTTTCGCACTTGATGTGCCATATACAGACCAGAACAGGCAGTGTAGCTACTATACGCAGTTCAGTAGCTCAAGCAGACCTGCCATTGTGGTTTTGGATCATAGACCACTTGAGCGTCATTGGCCATCAAGCTGAGCCAGCACTTCTGCCTGATGGCGCAGTTGCAATGCATCAGCAAACACTGCTAGTCGTTCACCACTCATCACGCTGTCAATTCCATGCTCTGTGATTGCCACCCTGTGATCTGTCACTCGCCCCTGCAGACGACTCACAGCTCCTTAGCATCTGTTGTGCACTCCTTTATCAGACATGTCATAGCTCTGACAACGCACACATGTCAGGAGAGAGTGACTCCTGTTGTTTGCAATCAACTCATGGACAGAACATTGTAAACCTTTGCCATCTGAAACACCTACTCAACTGGTCATGATGGCAATTACTTGCCTGTGGATAATTGTAAGTTCTGATTCGTTCAGACCTGTCCCCAGAGCCGACTAGTGTCTTGCGCTGAGCTGACATGCTTTGCTGCTTGGCCAGCCTGTGTTGCAGAACACATCTCTAGCAAGCAAATCACAGAAAGCGGTGCAGATACAGGCGTTCTTGTGCTTGTCAATGCAGACATTCCAGAACAGCATGCACCACACAGTCAGCATGGATAATATGTAGATTCAGCAGCCCTAATCAATGCACTGCATTGTTCAAGCCGTACAATGCATGCCACATCACGCATGGATGACAGCCTGACCTGTCTTGATCATAAAGGCGAGCTCGCAGCACTTTGAGAGCCTTGGCTTTGTTCTTGTGCTGAGAGCGTTCGTCCTGCATGGCCACTACCAGCCCAGAGGGGATATGAGTGATTCGCACTGCACTGTTGGTGGTGTTCACGTGCTGCCCGCCCGCCCCAGAGGCTCTGTATGTGTCAATTCTCAGGTCATCTGGCTGTACATCTATGTCCACCTGTCACCAAAGCATTGCATCAGGCAAAGACTATGGCAGGTACCTTGATTCAAGCACAGCTGCTGCCATCTGCTGCTTGTCAAGGTAGAGCAAGACTGTGGGATAGCACGCGTAAACATGCCCACACAGCAGCAAGCAGAAACCGCCTACAGCGTCATGTCCAATGGGCAGGCGTTGTGTCTGACAGCAAGAACCAGCAGGCGTGCCGGCACCTCGTCAGCTTGTGGAAGGATGGCAACTGAGGCAGCACTGGTGTGGACTCTGCCACTAGCTTCAGTTGCTGGTACCCTTTGCACTCTATGAATGCCACTCTCATACTTGAGGCGGCCGTACACGCCTTGCCCAGTTGCGCTGGCTGACTTGCAGCCTCCTTTCTCCTCAGTGGCTGCCATCTCAACAATCTGCAACAGCAGATCACAGGCTGTGTGGAAGACACAGTGCTCCACACAGCACAAGACACTGGGTCTATGACCCAGACAGCGTCTGTGTGGACAGGACAACAGCGTATGACTGCGGTTGCATGAAGCTGAGTGATGAATCAGCATCAATTTGTGAGTGGCTCTGGTCTTCCAAGTGGCTTCTGAACAGCAATGCTGCCCATCAGGTGGCTGTTATTTCCTGCCAGTTGATTGCTTTGCTGGCACTGCTGCTTGGTCGAGCAACAGTACAAGCTGTGCACTGTCTTTTGTAAGCATGTACATATCTACTGGGCTTGTGTAAGGCTTTCTGAGCAAGTATTCAGGGGCTGACCTCAAATTTCCAACTGTTCAGAGCTGCAGCTCTTTCATACATGCGCAGCAGGTCTCCTGCAAACAGTGCTGCTTCATCGCCCCCTGTGCCAGCTCGAACCTGAAACGCCACAGCAACTTTTCCAGGGCATGCTTCCAAGTTGCACCTGGACATGCGGATACTCAGCCTAGGCATACAAGCGGCAAGCAAGCAAACGTGAGCCTGCTTATGGGTCACATAGACATCACTGCTAGCAGTCATGTGAAGACCTCGTGCAAATGCTACATGACTCAAAGCTTTTGCCATGGCATCACAGTAACTCTGTACCAATGATTAGAGTCATACAAGACATGAAGGATTCACAAATGTGCCAGTGAGCAACACATGAGTGCAGGTTGAACAAGCAGAGGCAAAGTGAGTGCACCTCCAGCACTATGTCTCGCTGATCTGTCTCGTCTGGAGGCACCAGTGACAACAACAATTGCTCTTCTAGTTGTGGGATCTGCAACAGCAAGCCTCATCATCACCTTGCCCAGCATAGTCTGATTGGGCAGCAGAATACTAACCAGGCATGTGCCCTAGGAGTTGATTGTCAAAGATATGTCTGATGTAAGGGGTTGCACAGCAGCTAATGGCCCCTTTGCAAGCAGTGATGAAAGCCTGAGTGCAACAGGGTGAAAACTTTGCATGCCGACAGGCCACATGCATGTAGCTGACGTGTTGTGGCAACCACTTTCTGCTCCGCTTTGATGCAGTACTTGTTCAGCTGACAGGGCTTGAGTGCAGACCTGCTGCTGGAGCTGCTGCTGCTCTTCTTCTGCCATGCGCTGCATCTCCTGGTCGTCTGGACTGTCCCTCAAAACTCCCTCCAAATCATCCATCTGCATACCAAACATACATGTCAGTCATTACTAGCATTCACACATTGGTTGGCCTCGGTTGCAGCAAATACAGGTCAGAACAATGGGTTGTGAGCCTACAGCGCAACCAAGCCATCATGACTGTCATCAGTGTTGACATGTCAGGACGTGTATCTGGCGAGTGATATGCGCCCTCTGCCTTTGCAAAGTTTCTATTGCAGAGGTTGTGAAATGCATATAGGCGTACATCGCAGGATGAGCAACATTTTGCCATGCCAGACCTCCTGACGCTGCTCACTCAGAATGCGCAGAGCGTCCACAACTGGCTGCAGGGTGCTCAACTCCTTGTTAATCTGGCCCAGTTGCATAGGTGTCAGTTGGGCAGCGCTCTCATCTGACATCACCACAGAGACGCTCACAACCTTCAGAGGATCGAGGATCAAGTGATGTAATAACAGCAAGCTGCTGAGGCAGAGAGCTTACCAGCAAGCTGACGACACAGGTCAGCATGCCTATGTTGCATGCGATGCAGCTGCACTTCTATTGCAGGAGTGATCTTGGGACTGTTGTGTCCTGCATTTCAAAAGAAGAAGCGTAATACGATTCCATAAGACTTCTGTTGCAGCAATTCAGAATCAAATCTACTGAATGGGATCAGCCCACCTGCAGTGCTGTAGCGCTGCGCCTGCCTTTGCCCATACTGCAGCCACTGCAAAGAGGCTGCTGTCTGCTCTGAGCCAACGAGCTGGCAGACAAATGCTGTCATCGAAGCGGCAGCCCCATGCAAGACTCTTCTCGGCTGTTGCAGATCCAAAAGCTCCGCATACCTGCAAGAGCAACACACACCTGAGATCCGCAGTGCGTGCACTTGTGGGACAGCCGGTCGGTGAATACTAGCATACCTGGCTAATGATGACGGCCTGGAACATGCAAGTAGCTGCCTGATGGCGTTTTTAGACATGCTTATGCGCGTCAGCTCCCGTGCGCAAAGAAAATCAGGCGTCGGTCAACGTGACAATCAGCTTGACCTAACTTTTGAACTTAGGTCACTCTGAGTGCAACTTTGAGGTTGCACTCAGCCTGAGGTGGCAAAACTCAGCATATGCTGCAGAGCTGACAAAGAGTCAGCAGCCAGTAATCTCCAGCATTCGTTTCAGCTTTTGATATGTGTGACATGTAGGGCATTGCTTTTTTCGAATGCTGTCTGGAGAGCTTTGCATTATTAGAGGGTGCGCTCGAGCCGCAGGTCCGGGGTGGATCATTCCGTCAGTTCCACCATTCTCACGCAGCAAACACAATTCCAGTGTGTGCATTTATGAGGGTCCATGGCTGCAAAAATAGCCATATCATGTGGTTTCGGAGCTGTCTGGTGTTCAAAGCTGTCGTGAGCCTCGACCTAGCGCCGTTTGCAGCCATTCTTCAGCTTGAACTTGACCGCAGCAAAGATACGCATGCATCAGCAGACGTGAGTTTCACCTACCGCGTCCTTGACATAACTGTGACTTGTTGATGGCCAACCAAGGAGCCAAGAGACAAGTCGAGAACAACAGAAAGAAGCTGCAGCTGTTACAGCAAGTCATATTTGCGGTCACGGTGCGTGCATTGGGGCCTTAATTTAGCGCCTTGCTTGCCGAGCTCGCCGAATCAGCCGCACTTGCCTGATTGCCTCATTTACAGACGTAGTAATAAAGGTGTGTACGTTACTCCTCCAGGCTATATATGCGCTAGTGCGCCTCGGCTTCTTCTACAAGTCATCTGCTACTCGGCACTACGTGCTGCTAACCCTTGCCAGTACAGTCCACTTTGCTTGTTACAGCTTCATCAAGGGGCAGGCAGGCAAGTCTTGACTTGTGGTTGTTTTGCCCATCAACAGCTTCACATGCCAGCCAATTTGCGGGTAATCTGGAAGGATCAGACCCAAAAACACACATGCCCTTTGTTGCAGAGCCTACCTATGAGAATGGGGAGCTTCAGCATGGGGGCTCAGACCTTGACCTCAAGGGCAGCTTGCCTTATTATGCAGTAGAGGTCATCTACTGTTTGGCACTCTTACAGATCTTGACAGCTGTGTTGTCAGACAAGTTTTGGTGGCTGTTGCTGGCGGTGAGGCTGCACAAACCTACTAGTGTAAATAAGTTTTTGGGCTTCACCTGTGTTGCAACTCATGACTTGACTGTTGTTGCAGCTGCCGGCGTGGGGGCTTTGGCTCTTGTGGCAGTATGTGCTGCAGCCTTATTTCTTTTCTCCTTCTCCCGAGGTCAGGCACTGTGCCATGTCCTAGAAGTATCTGAGCTATGTCACATGTTCAGCATGGACACAGCATGGTGCTCTGCGTGCTGTAGACTGAGACTGAAAAATGTGACTCACTGTGTGCTTTTGATTGCACGGCTCAACAGATTGACATGAAATCCTTGCACTCCTGTGGCATACAGCTCAAAAGTTGACATCTTCTTATGCTTTTGAAGGGCATGGAGGAGACAGCTGTGGAGCGGAGAAAACGGGAGAAGCTGGAAAGGAAACAAAACAAGGTCAAATATTCCAAGGGGCGACGATGACCAAACAGCAGGTTTCCAAGTGGCTCTGGCCCAGATCCATAAACTGATTCAGGAACGTCAGTTATTGGTGTGGTCTCACACAGCCGTGTCCAGTTGCATGTCTTGACACATAATAGCAGCAATGGGTACCATCAGGAAACAATGTCTTGGGTATTGCCACAGATTGTTTCAGCTGTGATCATGTTGACATTAAGGCACGCAGACAACATGAGCCAACACTTGTGATTCTTACAAGGACCGTCAGGATTTCACAGAAACTATGGACACTGCTTGTTGGACTTGAAGCCAAGCTGCTTATTGAAACTACTGTGACAAGGTTGTAAGCGGGCTGGGCACATCTTCATGTGAGTCTAAAGCATGAGGTGCTGCTGCTGCGGCTGCTTATCCTGAAAGTATGTCAGTTGCTGTAAACGAATGGCACAAGGTACGTATACAAGATACAACACTGTCAGTACAAATTGCGCTGAGAGCAATACAGGTGGTTAATTAGACAATTGCTGTTGTGCACAAGGCAAAGAAATACACAAGGTACAAGCAGTAGAGTATTTCAGCACATCAGCCCAGGCAATTGCCACTGTGCAGCCTGTACTGTCAAAAGCAAAGCTGGAGGTGCAGTGCCAGAAGGCAGGCGTGATCTTCAAAAACTGAAACTGCACGCTGAGCAGTGTTCACAGCAGCATGCCCAGCATGACCTTGCCTGCTGTCCACAAGGCAGTCACAACAGCCCTCACCAACCATGGGTTCTCGTACACGCTGAACGCTCCATAAGAAAAGGCAATGCAACGATATGCGCATCGGCCCCACTCCCAAAACTTGCGCACATGTCCCTTACGCAGATCCTACATGGCGTTGACACTTGTGTCATGGGCAACAAGGGGCAACAGACAAGTGAATGTGCAGCAGGCACAAGAAGCTGAAAAGGTCAGCTCCATCCAAGATCAGAATATCACAAGAAAATGTGACAAAAGAAGAGGCATAGCCATGGAATGATTGACCATAGCGGGCAGCGAATGATAGGCCATGCATGTTTGGTACCAAACATATGGCAACGGTCTTGACATGGCAGCAAGACAGTGACTGTAAAGCCATGCAGGTATGGCTTTCAAGTTGTTCAGATGCACACGGCTGGCACTCACTCGGAATGTGGATGTCAGGGCTTGCTGTAGCTCAGCTGGTTTCATGTGCTGCGCTTCTGGCACCGTGGCAAGATAAGCAGCTACAAATGTGCCTATAGCATCAAGCACATCCTCCTTCTCCACCAAAACATAACTACCCAGGGCTTCTTCCTCAACTAAACCTTCCAGAGCCTGCATCAGCGTGAGTTCATGCCTTCTGTGATCTGATCGGGGAGCAACTATACAGCAAAATTGTGGTACACGCATGTTCAGCTTCCATCTGCCTCTAGGCTGCATTTCAACAGCTGTATAGCCAGCAGGAGCACGGTAGAAAAGGGTCAGCATTCTCGCACAAGTCAGTAGTGAATTCAGCAGCTTTGTGGTGCAGGCCTTGCTGCTTCACAGATGGCAAAGACAGCATCAGCATGCCAAGCCATGTCCACACCTCATGAGCATGTGGCTCTGGTACTGGCTCCCAAAAGCTGGCCTGCATCACTTCATCATCGGGATGCCTGTGCTCTGGGCAAGTTGGAGCTGAGCTTTGTTCAGCCATCGAAATGGCTACAGGGACAGGTGCAACAGGCCCTCCTGCTGCTGACCTTGCAGCTGTGAGCTTGTGCAAAAATGCTGGCTTCTGCACATATTGCTGAAGCAGGCTGTACAGTTGCTCTGTGCCCCGCGTGGTCTGCAAAGAAGCATTGAGCCAGCCTTGTGCGCCCTGTGCATGCCCTGCTTCCTCCAAGGTACCCCTGTCAATCACGCGTACTCAATCAGCGGCGAAGCAGTAAGACGCAGTGAACCGCTTGAGCAACGGGTACGTACTTATATGTGTCGAGTGTGTCTTGCAAGTGAGCGCACTGGAGATGCTCGAACGGGTCTGACACGGGACTCAGAGGATCCTGCAGCAGGGCCACCCTCGTTGACGTTCATGTCTTGCATCCTTATCTGAATTGCCAAGTTGTCTAGAAAAGCCAAGTCAGCATACCGTCACAACTGTCCCAGAGGGTCTAAGTCGCTGGCCAGCAGCGGACATGTTTCACCTTTGTCTGTTGTGCATGGCAGTGATTCACACAAACGCTATGCTCGGTGTGTTTGCTGCTGCTACAGATGCAGAGTGGTCGTTAATCGCAGGGAGTTGGTCGAATCGCTCGCCTGAAGTGATCTTCCCTCCTCTCTTCTTCTCAGTCATAGCTTCCCTGTCAACTTCCTCTGTGCAAACCGCGGGGCCGTGTGCAACTAAAACTTGGCAGATTCGACTCGAAACATGCAATACCTGACGTATATTCGCCATGCGACGCGGCTGAGAGATCGCTGATTGGTTTGTATGACTTGTTCGGCCAAACATCAGGCGTTTATCTGAGATGGGCAGTGCATGCATGTCCAGCACAGACAGAATGGTGCATGTGAGCAAAGAAATGTCGTACATGCTTCGGCATAGGCCACCACCAGGTGCAAATCAACACACTACGGTGTATAGCAGCACGAGCAGCCTTAACACGTTGTGATCAGTGTCAACTGTATTTTCCGTTGTAGTTTTTGCCTAACCAACTCAAAGGTTGGCCGGCCCCATCAGCAAACCAACCCATGTACCAGCATGCTGTTACCATGCGTGCCTGCTTGGCAGGCATGACCAGTGATGGCTACATATCTCTGCCAGCCTTGCTGACACACTTGAAGCACAAGCCAACAGAACAAGAAATTAGGGCAACTGTTTCCTGTGATGTCAAGGTGCACGCTTTTGGCGAATCTGCGAGACGCCATCTCTTTTTGTTGCTGTGATCACTGACTGCACATACTAAGCTCGATTTCACACAAGCGCATGCTATTTTGCTTGTCCTGTCTTCTACACAAGCACATGCTGTTTAGCTTGTCCTGAGTTCCATCAACAGCAACTGTGACAAGTGAGCGCATGAAATGTTCTGCACATATACAAAACGTGGCTTAGCCTGAACTGCTTTCAGCATGCAGATGTGCTCTGCTGGTTCTGCTACGCCCCGTATGAGCAGTTAATTTGGCTTAAATATAGTGCAGAATAGGTATTCTATAGATGACACTACTCAGCCCCCTCGCATCCGAGCAAATCAAGGTCACTCCTTCTCAGTTCAGAACCTAGAGCTGGAGCCCATTACAGATGCTGCACAAGTCCCTTTTGCAGTGCATGTCACTGGAAAGCAAGGGTGAGATTGCCCCATTGGTAGTGACCTCTTGCCTCATTGATGTCTACTGCTGGATCATGCTGACAGCGACTCAGCTTGCGTAAGCATTGAAAGCATTTCAAGTGATGACTCCAACCCAGACAGCTTTCCCAAGGAGTATCAGCAGGCGTTTGTCTACAAACTTGCTGTAGCTCCTCCGCAAAGCAAAGCAGATCGGCCCTCTAACGGAAGCTTGCTCCCCAAGAGTACAGCACAGAACAGACGGACTGCCTTTGATGCAGATGGGAGGCAATTCAGGAGTCAGGAGAACTTCGCCGTATGAATCGCACACATATACACTTTGCTTCAGAGCAAAGGCACATGCGCACAAACACATGGGCCGTTCTGATGCTGAAGCTGGACCTAGCAAAAGCCCTCTCAGACGGCTACCAGTTTTGGCGCTCATCCAATGGAGTTGTTCTTGCTGAGGGCCCAATCCCCCTCAAGCTGCTCAGCCCTGTGACTGGAGAGCAGCTGTTGTGACTTTAGAGTGCTTGCTGCAGGCAGGCATCAGTCATGAGCAATGCTTGAGACCTTCAAAAAGCAGTGTTTCAAATGGAACAAGAACTGAAACATGTTTGCTCTTCCAAGTTTGAAGCAGTCAGAAGCAGTTGTGCTATATCAGTGATCACACTGCTCATGTATAAACAACATGGCTAAAACATTGGTAATTCAGGTCACACTTCTCAAGATGATGCAATTTCCTAACTCATGGTTAGCCATCTTGACACATGAGACATCCTTGCAAGCTCTTGAACGCAACTTCTTGACAGACTCTACGAAGCTTACAGTACTGCAGTCCACTCATCAGTGCATTGATCTGCACTTCACCTATGACTTGCAACCGAGTGGACAAGTCAGGTACAAGCCACTTCGTCGTTCTTGTCCAACCACAAGGATACAACTGCTGGCAGGGCTGGTCACTTAGGTGAATGCAAAGCACTCTTGATGCTGTTCTTGGATCCAGAGCTATCCACGACGTTGTCAACTCTAGGCAGGAAATTGTTCTTCTTGACATGTAGCATCACATTTCTCAGTCCGTACTGCTGAAACGCCTCGTATGCAGCTCTGAAACCTTCCCCATAGACCTTGTCAGTGTTGGTGCGTGTCTGGTTCCCATAGTAGCTCGAGAGCTTCTCAAACCACATGACCTGCATCATTGCCGATGTCAGCTAAATTGCAGAGTGTCGTGCACTATGAGCTTTCAAACAGTCTCATGGCCTTACAACTGCTTAATGTTCTGCAGTCACTCAAACTTGTCTTCTGAATTACCTCATACGTTGACTTACTTCATGAGCTTGGTGAAAAGCAGTAACATGCAAACGGCTGAAGCAAATCATGTTTGGCAAAAGTCTTGCACAGACATGCAGCACTGTTTGTCATGTCAAGACGCACCTGCTGGTTGACATCATTTGGCAAGACCCACAAAGATTCCCTGGTCCTTGAGTTGTGGTAGAATTTCTTGCCCTCAGCATTGACATGCTCCCTCCATTCTGACATCAAGTTCTGCAGTGCTGCCACCTGCTTTGAGGCAAGATCAGAACATTGAGTGCTTTCATTGAGCCCAATAATAAATACAATTTTTGGTAGGTTCCTACTAGGTGTGTCTAAACCTAGTTCTGTGTGCCGACATCTACCATCATTAGAAACCCATTTGCACCCAAGGGGTTCAGTGAGCCTATACAGAAATTAAGGTGATTGTTGCACTTACGCTGTTTGCAATGTTTTTGAATCACATTACATGACATGTGCAGATTTAAGTGTAGGTCGCAATCCTTACCGGTGCAGAGGGCATGGCAGGGATCTTTGCTGCGCTTAAAATGCCACTTGTTACGCTCTGGTCTAAGTAAACTTTGAATCCGTCCGGCGCCACCACCTCCTGCCACCGATTCTGCAGCAATCACCTCTTGTATGTGCCATGCTTGTTGAGCATGTCATCCGGCTTGCTATCTAGTTTGCCCCCTGAATGTCTGAAACATTTACTGACGGTCTATCACTCGCCGCCTACCACAATCAGTCAGTCAAACTAAACAGCTAGCCTGTAAGTCAGTCAGTCAGTCAATCATTCATGGTCTCTGTGCGGAAAGAAAAATGAAGCACAGCCTTGCATTGGGAAGGCAAGGGTGGCAGATCAAGCAAGACAGGGCAATTGAGCCTACGTGTGCAGGTAGTCTTCTCACCCAGCGTCAGCTCATTATTTTGGATAAAACCAAGTTTCACAGCCATTGTGATCAATCTCAGCATTACATGCAAATACATGTCCAACATGGACATGTCAACAAATATGGTCTGGATTGTACACATCCAAACCACATGAGTATGGTGACAATGTGGCGCAACAGATCTCCACTCACTGGGTCATGCCAGGTTGTCTGACGTGTGACTGGAACGAGAAAGTATTTGCGCCCATCAGCATTAACACGCTGTGCCCAAGTGCGATTGTCCACAGCCTTGCTTTTGGGAAGAGGAACATTGCCTTGGGTTGTGGCAGCAGCAACAGGAGACGCCTGCAAGCAAGCATACAACCGCTCTCAGATCTTGGGACTTGGCAACATGCTGATTCTGCAGCTTTGTCATGTCTGCCATGTAAATTGCCCAAAAATGCTTTTGAGCTGTTACCTACACAGAGTGACATCACACATATTACACAGCTTCAGGAAGCGTCATAACACCAGTTGCCTGACATCTGACATGCAATACAACTGGCATGCATGACGCAGCACTTGCCATTGCAGACATGAGCAGGAAAATCTCATGCAACCAAGCACCTGTGCTTCCAGCCACATGAAGCCCAACAGCTCTGCTATGCCCTCACCAACAGCTGACAATTCATCACCCTCAGCGTGACCACAGTTGATGTTGTTCTCGGCAACCCAGGCATGCATGACCGCATGAGCCAGGATTGCACCAGTCAACAACCATGGCAGCCCATACATCACCAGTATACCCTTCACCTGCACGATGTCACCAAACCATTGACAGACTGTCTTTGAGGGATCTGTACACACCTGATGTAAGCTGGTGCAAGCATTGCATACAGGAGAGGTTGTGTGGTGAAGGCTGAAGGGTCATGCTGGCATTGCTGGGAGTGTGATGTCCGTTGTTGGAGCCCACTCTGCACCAGCCACATCTACGTGTACTGAGCAAAGAGCCAGTCACCTCATATTCAACTTGGGACAAATCAGCAGGCCGCAGAGTGGCATTCAGGGATGGTTGCCTATACACTGAGGAGAGACCAGGCTGGCTGTGAACAACATGCTTCACATGGCCATGTCCCCTCAGGAGGCACAGCCCCAAAGTGTGGAAAACGGGTGCCTGCTTGTCAGCCTCTCTGCACGGCTTGCGCTCCTGGTCAAGCGTATCACCATCCACCAACATCATAGGAGGACGCTCTCGCAATGCCAAGCCCATCTTGGCAAAGAAGCCCAGAACCTGCAATGCATCAGGTGCTTTGGGATAACAATCATACGTGCGTCTCTGATGCAGACTTTCTGCATTGTTGCAGAGCAGTCGCCAAATGCACAGCTGAGCCGTCAAAGGATCACATGTCAATCACATGTTGCGACTCCTATACCAATCAGAGGTTGTTGCAGCTTGTTGCGCAAAGGCTCTTGTCTTTGCAGTCTTAAGTATATCAGGTTGTGCGTTGAAGTCCACAAGAAGGCAGAAGTAGTATGATGGATAAGCACACTGTCAGCAAGCAACATGGGTGAACCATTGCAAGGCAGCATGACCCACATTGTCAGACAAAGGCTGGGCTTCTGACATGATGTGCACAGCAGTGCATGAACAGTCATTGCATAATACTCACGTTATCATACAAAGGCTGGGCTTCTGATGTGCTGCGCACAGCAGTGCATGAGCAATCATTGCATAACATCCTTCTGCCCAGTGACAGTGCCAGCCACTGCTGCTTGTCAGGCTTCAGCCTGTTGCATGAGCAGCAGCGCATGGTGCCATCACTAGAATGCTTCTTGCAGTACTTCTGCTTCCAGAATGAGCTCACACAGTATTCCAAGTGTCCATCTGCCTACACATGCACTTTCAAGCTTGGTGTCACTTCAAGCTAAGGACATGCACCACATCTTTATCAACTATTGATGATCAAGTGAAAGGCACAGAGTGAAAGGCACAGTGGGCAAGGCACAGGGTGGAAGGCACAGGGCAAAAGGCACAGGGTGAAAGGCATAGGGTCCAGCAGCAGCAAGAGTAAAGCAAAAGCACCTACCAGCTGAGGCACCAGCTCGCTGCAGACATCACACCGAGGGTCAAAGTTTTTCCTGTGACAAGTCCGATGGTATGGCTGTTTGTCATCCCCATGAGTCTGGTACTTGCTGTCACCAATGGGCAGATGGCAGTCGGTGCACAAAAAGCATTCATAATGCAAGCTCTTGCCGCCCACAATGGTATACTTGCCGCTGAACAGCTTGTTGCAAGCTGAGCAGCGAGCCCCAAACTTCTCCTTGTAGCAGTCGGGGTGGTAGTGGGCCTGCTTTGCATCATCACTGCTGTACTTGCCATCAATCACATTGTGGCATCCAGTGCATTTGAAACAAAGCCGGTGCATTGGCTTTCCCTCTAGCGTGATGTCGGTGTCCACCTTGTTGCAGACAACACACCAAGCGCCAATCTTCTCCTTATAGCAGCGAGGGTGATAGTGGGATTGAGTCTGCTCATCAGTTTGGTAACTGCCTTCAATGGCTTGGCAGCAGTCATTGCACTTGAAGCAGTCAAAGTGCAGGCTTTCCTTGCCCACAACGGCATACTTGCCACTGAGCAGCTTGTGACAAGCTGAGCAACGAGCACCAAACTTCTCCTTGTAGCAGTCTGGGTGATAGTGCGTCTGAAGCTCCTCATGCATGGTGAACTTGCCACTGATCACCGCATTGCAGGACGAGCACTTGAAGCACTTCCCATGCATAGGCCTGCCCTTGACAGTAATGTCAGTCTCCACCTTGTTGCAGACAACACACCTAGGGGCAAACTTCTCCTTGTACCAGTGCGGGTGATAGTGCGTCTGCTTCCCTGCCTCTGTGCGATAGCTGCTATCAATAACATTGTTGCATGCTGTGCATCTGAGGCACTGCCGGTGCATAGGTTTGCCCTCCACACTGATGTCAGTGTCCACCTTGTTGCAGACTACGCACCGCGCACCAAACTCCTCCTTGTAGCAAGCAGGGTGGTATGGCAGGTTGTTCTCTGGGCCTGTGACAAACGAACCCTCCAAGACAGCTGAGCAAGCTGCACATCTCCAGCAATCCTTATGCCAGCGACTACCAAGGGCGGTGAGCGTTCGCCCAGAGACCGCTGCTTTGCTGCATCCCTTGCAAACAGCCTCATTGTTGGACTGCACTCCTGTAGCAGCAGCTGCAGCCAGGGGAGGCTGACTTGGGCCAAGAGCCACTGCAAGGCTAGCAGCAGCAAAGGCTTGCTTGCCCTCTGGTGCAGCAGCTGAGACAACAGCAGCTGTGGGCCAATCAGTGCTAGTGGCAGTTGCCAGATTTGATGGCTTGGCTGCTGCTACTGAGTTGGAGCCAGTAGCTGGCGTCTTGGTCTGCGGCAATGGTGCTGCATGGCTTGCGTGCAAGCTCAGAGCTAGAGCTGGTGATGATGCACTGACGGCGTGCACAAGCTGGGGCAAGCCATGGTGGCCATTCAGGCATACTGATGCACGCTCCAGTGGCCCATGGGTGTTCATTCCTTGGGCCGAGGCGCCCACAGCTGCCACTGACTGCAGGGGGCTTGCTTGCGCTGCAAGGGGCCTTGAACTAGACTGGGCAGAGTTCTGCTGCAGCAGCTGCCCATTGCTAGCTGTTGCTGCATTTGCTGCAAGTGATGGTTTGGCCGCCCTGGAGACCTGAGGCTGTTGCTGCTGTGTTGAGCTGAGAGCAGCAGGTTGCTTGCTGACACCACCAATGCTGTTGGTTGGCACTGCTGACTGAACTGATCGTTGTGGCATCCGAGGAGAACCGTGTCCAGCTTGAATCAGCTCGCCACAGTTGCCTGCAGCTGTAGCCTTGGCAGCAGCCATATCAGCAGCAGCGCTAGCACTGTTCACATGTGGTTGGGACACGTGATCCCTGTCTGCAATGTGTGTGCTGACAGCTGTCTTGGCTGCCTTTGGCTGATCTAGGGCAGCCCTTCTGAGGGGCACCACCTTGCTGGGCTCTGGCAATGCCGCACTCCCAGCAGCAGTGCTGCTGTGTGCAGATGCTGCTGTTGCAATCTGCTGTAACTGCCCTCGGGTGACTGTGCGACTGCTTGCTGAGACATCATGTGCTGCTGCTCTGGAAGAGGTTGGAGCAGGCAGGGTAGCACTTGACGGTTGTGGCTGCTTTGCAGTGACAGAGCTCGATGGCTGAGCTGAAGTACTGGCCAGAGACCTGCCTTTGCTTCCATGTGGCAAACCTGAGGCTGCCTGCTTAGGCTGGACTAGCCCATTTTGCCAGCTTTCAGGTCCTGCAACTGCATGGGACAATCAACTTGTCAAGCAGCTTGAGATTCCAGGGAAGACGATCTTTGCAATAAACAGTGTTGATGGCAGTTGTGATGACTTGTTGACCGGTGTTCTGCATTCAACAGAAGGGCATCCATGTGTGTTTTGTGCTGTTGCTAGGCATTTCTAAGGAAAGCACTCAAGCAGCAATACTTGCTGTAAGCTAGAATTGTGTTTGACAATGAGGAATGTAGCATTTGCATATTGAGCGTATGAACTCCATCTCCTCAAAGCTATTGCAAGCTGCTCCTGGATTTCAGAGTTCTTCTAGCCTTTGCTGGCTACCTGCTGGTGAGTACTTGCAACATATGTTTCATGTGGGCCCAAAACAAAAGCAGTGCTGTCAGACGTCCAACATCTGTCCAGGGCATGTGATGTGATGTGATGTGGTGTTCATCTCGTTGTGTGCATGCAGTATACACATTCGTGCAGTTTATCATCACCATCACAACAAGCATTCTAGCTGTTCTACCTGGTTTGATGGTCTGGACCTTGACTGCGTTACTGGCACTACTGCCAGATGTGGCAAGGCCGTCAGCCACCAAATGGCTCAATTGCCTGGCGTCTGCTGCTCTGACATATGTGTCATCGTCAAAGTACCACTCAAACGCACTGGCTTTCAGAGCATCCCGTATCTCTCCGACCGTGACATTATCAGAAACTGACAGGAGCTTAGCAGGAGCACCGTCAAGCTCGATGTAAATCTTCATATGCGCTGAGTTACAAAAATAAACTGGCCGCAGTCTTTCGCAAGCTGGAGGTTTGTCTGACGGTCAAGTTGTCCATAGCTAGTTGGACAAGATGCTTTCGAGGTGGTCATCTGTAAACAAAGTGGTAAGCTGCCGGAGCCAGGGACAAGGGCACCGGCAGAGTTTCTCTCACGGCTGTCATACTCTACACACCATACAATGCTGACCCGACGAGGCTGCAGCAAGGGAAAACACGCTCAAGTCAAACAATTGTACGGAGGTCTGGACTCCTCGGATCATGAATTCGCACAATTGCTCACAAACTTTCATCTCCCCACATGGGTTGCTAGTAGGCTAAAGCTGTCTGTCAAAAATGCAGCTCACGCAAAAGGGCCGGCTAAGCAACTATCTTTGTCTTGAGCATGTTGTACTTGACGCCGACTCCATTTCATGATCCGCAGCACTATGTTGCACAGACTGATATCTGATTTCAAATTGTTCCAGTGCAAATTGCTTCAGTATTGGCTCTGTTCACATCTGAGTCTCAGCTCTAGAGTGAGTGCCGCATGGTGCAATCATCAGGGACATGCATGTAAACTTGCTCAACCAACAACATCACGTTCTGTGCATACACCTGCCTGTGTTGTGTCAAGAAGCCTGTGCAACAGGTGTCTGAATGAAGAAGCCCGCTGCAGATTCAGGAAGTCTGATGAACATCTTGCAAATTGTGTAATTCAACACAACTCATACAAATTGCAGTGGTGATGTGACCCGTCTGTCTGCTCTACTTTGTTGCACTCCATGGCCAGACACCTTGTCTGTTTGGTTAGGCTGTCACAAGTATGACTTCTGGTAGCTGTCATACCGAAGAGAACCTGTTTCTCAGCTGCAATGCATGAAGATACTACCATGTCTATGAAGTCTAACAGGTGTGCTGAAGTTTCTGCAGATGTAAATGTGCCTGCAGTTGCTGTGAGCTTGATGTGGCTGAAGCAGGATCCTCACAACTGGTTTACCTTGCACCAGGTGCTTTTGTTGTAAGCGACCTGCAGTTTGTACAAGCATTGCCCATCACTGTGTGGTACACCTTGAAGCCATCTGTGGTGTGTAGCCAAGTTCCATGTCAATCCAGATCAGCTTGATCAAGGGCTTCATCACCAGAATTTTCCGCAGCTTTGGCTGCAGCTAAGCTCTGCCCCATGCTAGCAGCTGCTGTCCCTGTCTTGTGCTGCACCACAACAAGACTTCAGTCAATGAAAAACACGCCTGTCATCAGTTTGACAGTCCCACACACGTGAAATTGGCTTTTATGCAAGGAAGAGTGTACCTTCTTCTTTTGTCTCTTGGCACGTCGTTTTGCCGTGCGTTCCTCCTCCTCCCTGGCCAGCTTGTCTTTCTTTTCCTGCAGTCATCACAGCTGCTGACAACCAGGTCTCATCTGCAACATTGCCACAGGTTCCTTTACCCAGCAGACGCATATCACGTTCAAGTTGCTAGCAAACATCATCAAACATCATCTGAACTGGCAGATTACCTGGTATTCTCGTTCTGCTGCATCTGCAACTGCTTCTTCTTCTATTCTTTGTTGCCGCATGACCTCACGCCGCCTTGCCTGCCACAAACTGGGTGAGTTACAGTTTCAGAGAATGTTGTCATGTGCAGAATCGTGCTTGTATTGACACGATTGCAGATGTGCAAACAGGGGAACGTGCTCTAGCTTTTGATACCAGTATTGCAAGATGTCCGGGCATCACAGTTGATACATGCTCTAGCTTTGGATGCCAGTATTGCAAGATGGCTGGGCATCACATTTGATACACGCAAAAAAAGGCAGTAAAAGGCAGCATTTACACAGGCAAGCCTGGCCTGGCAAGATACCCACCTGCCGGTACATGTGAAATTCGCCACTGCCAGCTCCAGCATTGCTTCCTGCCACATTCATGATGCGAGTAGGGATTTTCTCCGTGATGAACTTGAGTTTCTCCTCCAGCACTTCAGCCTGCAATGTTTTTGAAGGGCCTGACAGGCTGATGCTGCTGACATTGCAAGTTGGGTGCACGGTGAATGGAAATAGTGCAGCTGGCCAAGCAAGCCTTACATCTTTAATGCGCTGTTCATACTCCTCTTGTGTAAGCTCCTGAGCTCCTCGGACTGCAACTATAGCACCCCTGCTCTCTTCTTTACCAGAGCTGCTGGCATGAGGCACCAGTGCCATGTGCTGTGCGGCACTTTGTGCCCAAGGCGCACTGAAGCTGAGTTGGTAGCCGCTTAGGCTCCTGGTTCTCAGGTCTTACTGCAGCTGTGAGGGCTCAGACAATCAATTATGGCTTTGCCACCATCTGCAAAGCTTCTTAAAGACTCTCTGCTGTATCTGGTCCCAGGTTAAGCGCTGCAGCTGACGCACCCAAAGCAGCAAGCTCTGTACGGCCAGTAATAGTTAGCAGTAGTCGACACTCTGGCGGCACATACAATACTGCTCTTGACCACTGTATCTGACGGAATGGATATGATCTTCGTGCCTTTGAACCGGCAGATGTTCTCGACAAGTCCATTTCCTCACGGAATAGAAGTTCTTTCGTTTCGATTGAAAGGTTAGTTCCAGCTGGAGTGCGACAATTTGAGGCAGCGACCCTGAAAGAACGCGCCTAACAAGCTTGCTTGCTGCCGGCAAGTTGCTGCATCACCACCAGCTATCGATTTTGAAAAGCAAACTGTTGAAGTCGTTTCTGCAAACGGCTGGTGACCTTGGTGCACCTTACCAGGCCTGCTCTTTCGCACTTTCACGTCTCTCGCTCTGAAAATGGCGGAGAAAGTGATCTTGAAGGTACTCGATCCTCGCACGTCAAGATATCTAGAGCAAGTTTGGGCAGGACCTTGCTTATGTTCACTTAGGTCTGCTACACGACCGAGATCTTGTTTTTGCAGAGCTCAGACGGACAGGAATTTCAGGTTGATGAGGATGTTGCTTTTCAGTCCATTACCGTCAAGAACATGATTGAAGACACAGGCGCTGAATTCGCTGTTCCTTTGCCAAACGTTAATGGTGTAACACTGAGCAAGGTTCTTGAGTACTGCAGTAAGCATAGGTCAGGTGCTGTCTGAGTAACGACATCGCTTTGGTATGGTGGCTGGCACCGAGCATGACACTGCATGTTAGTGGTTCCCCGCAGTGACCATCAAAAACAGCTTGATAAAGCAGCAGATGATCACGCCAAAAGAGCCCTGGAAAAGACTGTTAATCAGTGGGACAAGGATTTCATCAACGTGGACCAAGCAGTGCTGTACTTTGTCACCCTGGCTGCAAACTACCTCAATATCAAAGATTTGCTGTGAGTCACCTATGCTGTCTCAAGTCTACGTGTCTGCACGTCTGTGCTTGTACTCTACCAACTGCGGTGCAGTTTGAAACGTGTTGTGCTGCAGACAATTGTGCTGCCAGACCGTAGCTGATATCATCAAGGGCAAGACACCAGAAGAGATCAGAGCGTACTTCCACATTAAGAATGACTTCACACCTGAAGAAGAGGAGGAAGTCAGGAGAGAAAACCAGTGGGCATTTGAGTAGTGTGAGCAGTTCTGAACAAGATGTATGAAAGTTGCTGTGGGTGCATATCCTGGTCAGCCATTTGCCTGTTTTCTGGCCATACTTTCTACTTGTAGTCTCAGCTTATGTTCAGTCCATGCTATACGCTCTCAAAGAGCTCACCCCATCTTCACAAGCGATTTAGGTAGATGCACAATCCCAAATTTTGTCAGATGTTGTGTGATCATCCAGCAAGCTGTGGGACATACCCATGCTATGCTGGCTAGTTTGTAGCTTGTGTCCTTTGCTTCTGCTTGCACATTTTGGCTCTTATTTCTGACAAGCAACTCCCCACTCTCGATGGTGCTCTCTGCTGCATTGCATGTCTGTTGTAAAACATGTCTTTGGCCTACATCTGCCAGCATGCAGCTTCAGGTCGAGCTAGGACGTATGACTAAGTAATATAGTTCAGCACCAATATTGCTGTATTAATACAGTATAACAGGGTGTCCCAGCAGGCTCGGCCATGTTGAGCAAATGCATTGCACCCTTGCAAGGGTAGAGTACAAGTTGTAGCCTGTGTTCTGGCATGTCTAGTTGCAGTGCAGTCGCTGGGAACCGTGTTTCACACCCAAGCAGCGCACAAGCAGCGCAGTATCCAAGAATGACCAATCCATTTAGCAGGTACAGCAGCAGGCCCGGCATGGCATTGGCATGTTGATGACATGCATTTGCACCCTGTGCTCCTGATAGCCTTGCAGCTACAAGACCCT